>R05__coassemble_24_pt1 | contig 90690 bp, 75 predicted proteins | sample R05__metabat2_low_PE_040 | metagenome-assembled genome bin R05 | reverse complement strand
TGTAGGTATACTCTGTCAGCTTTTGAACCAGGAATTCATATTTCAGCGAATTTCCTTTTGCACTTTCGTTTTCATATCGCACATACGTACGAAGCGGCATCCCGCAAATTTCAGCCGCTCTTTTTTGCGTAAGCCCCGATGCTTCCCGAAGCGATCGCAAATACATTTTGGCATCACCCCTGCACGCTTGTCTCGCCACTTTGGCATTTTGTGTTAAATATTATATGCCATTTTGGCGTCTATGTCAATTTGGAAGATGCCGTTTGGAAGAAATACTTCTTTAACTCCGCAGTGCCATTCCGTCATGAAAGGCTTTTCCGACGATCTCCCCAATAACGCGGTAGGCCTGAGCGGCGGCATCGTAGATGATCGGCTGCAGCTTCCCGAGGTCGACCTTGCCTTCCGTCAGGATGCTCTCATCTGCCTGCTGAGCGACGATCCTTCCGACGAGAGCGCCGGACTCCGGATCCCAGCTCTTGCATTCGCATTCCAGCGTCAGAGGATATTCCTCAATAATCGGCGCATTGACATGGCCGCTCGGATGCACATGGCAGCCGGCCTTCTCGATCTTGTTGACCCGGTTCCCGGTCTCCACGCCGAAATAATCGGAGATCAGAAGCGTATCCTTCGTGCCGAAGGCAACCGTGAAGGCGCCGGTCTTTTCAACATTGGCCGTAGTCTTATGCTCGGCCAGAAACAGCGTGATCTCGTCGAAATCCGACTGGATCCCCCAGGCCGCATTCATCGCATTCGGCACACCGTTCTCGTCATAGGTCCCGATAATAAAGACTCCCTCCGGAGTAATGACCGATTGCTTGGCGCTGATCTCAATGCTCATGATATTTCTCCTTACAGATCAAAATTTTTGATATTCTCATTCTACCACAAACCCGCCCGAAGCGTAAACTCCGGGCGGGTTTCGGCTCATGAAATTTTCGTTAACTTTCGTGCTATCCTCACGGCGAAGCGGAGCTCTCCGCGGGTTCTTCTCATAAAGGTGGAGGCTCATGGAAGGTCTGGTATAAAATTCTATATATAGAAATTTTTCCTTAAAAAATCCCTATAGGGAAGTTTATGCCAGACATCCCACCGACCTCCACCTGCGGCAAATTTTTGATCAAAGGTTACAAAACAGAGCACCCTGGCATGTTGCAGTCTGTCTGCCAAGGTGCTAAACTATAAATTGCTTAATTTAAGGAATTTGTGATGGAAAGTGAAAAGCCTATCAGGAACTTCGCAATAGCCGATTTTTTTCAGTAAAAAAGCCCTATAGGGAGTTTTTAGAATAGCCTTTCACCCTCCGTCACTTTTGCCGTTATCTCCCTCTCTTCTCGAAGTCCTCGTCCGCCTGCTGGCGCCAGATCTTCTTTGCATGCAGAGAACGGGCGCAGCGGACCTCACAGACGGCGTTGTTCATCGTGTCGTAAACACGCTCCGTGCCGGTCGAGTCGGGCATGTAGCTGACGGCGCATTCCGGAGCGATGCCATACTGCTCCGCCGTTTCGACAGCGTCGATATTTGCCGCAAGGAAGATGAACTCCCAACCGTACTTCTCCTGCTCGTGGCGCACCATTTCCTTGACCTGCTTTGCCGTGAACTCGCGGGAGGAGTTTTCCATTCCGTCCGTCGTAACCATGAAGACCGTATGCTCCGGGCGGTCCTCCTCGCGGGCATAGCGGTGAATGTCTGCAATGTGGCGGATAGTGCCGCCAAGCGCGTCGAGCAGGGCCGTGCAGCCTCCAGCAATGTAGTCCTTCTCCGTCATCGGCTTGACCTCCGCGATTGGCAGGCGGTCATGCAGCATTTCGCTGTGCTCATTGAAGAGGACCGTCGTCACGAGCACTTCTCCTTCCCCATTGTTCTGCTGCTTCAGGACGCTGTTGAAGCCGCCGACCGTGTCGTCGGTCAGATGCGCCATGGATCCGCTTTTGTCGAGAATGAGCACCAGCTCGGTAAGATTCTTTTTCATTTTGTTTCCTCCTGTTTTTCTTTCTTACAGGCAAAGAATAGCATAAAAAAGGCTGCTGCCTGTCGTTTCGCAAACGACAGGCAGCAGAATCGAAAATTTTTTCAGTTCCAGCCTCTTTTTTCGGGGTCGAAAAGATCCGCAGCGGAATAGAGGAGCGCATTGCAGGCGGCAGCGGCAACCGTGCTCCCTCCCTTTCTCCCAAGCGCGGCAATGCAGGGGACATCAAGCTCCCGGCAGAGCGAAAGGGTCTCCTCCTTTGCCTCCACCACGTTGACAAACCCCACCGGCACCGCAAGCACGAGAGACGGCCGGAGCCCCTCCCGCAGCAGGCGGCAGAGCTCGAAGAGAGCCGTTGGCGCATTGCCGACGGCAAAGAGCGCCGCGGGCATAAGCTCCGCCGCCTTTCGCATTGAAATCGCGGCGCGGGTCGTATTTTCCCGTTTAGCCTCCTCGGCAACGGAAGGCTCCGCCATGAAGCATTCCGCACGGATGTGAAGCTTCCCGAGCGCCACGCGGCTGATGCCGGAAAGCGCCATGTTCGTGTCCGTAACGATAGGCGCGCCGGACGCAAGCGCGCGTTCGGCCCGCGTGCAGGCATCTGCGGTAAAGCGCAGATTCTCCGCATAGTCGAAATCCGCCGTTGCATGGATGACCCGCTTGACGAGCGGAGCCTGCTCCAAAGGGAGGACAATGCCGCGCGAGGCCAGTTCGGCGGAAATGATCGCAAGGCTCGTGCGCTCGATATCGGAAGGTGTTTTATGCTCCGTCAAAACTCCACACCTTCTCTCGCGGGGAGCCCCACGGCATAGGGATGCCGGACGCAGCGCATTTCCGTGCAATAATCGGCAGCCTCCCGCATCCAGGCGGCGGGCTCCCGCCCCGTCAGCACAAGCTCCTGCCCGGCCGGGCGGGAAAGCACAGTCTCTTTCAAAAGCGCTTCATCGACGAGCCCGGCCGACAGCGCGCCGCAGGCCTCGTCAAGGATCAGGAGATCCGCCGAGAATGAACGGGCACGGCGGAGCTGTTCGCTTTGGAAGATACGCGTTTTGGCCTTTTCCTGCTCATTCATCTGAAAGGAGAATTTGCGCTCTCCTTTCGGCTTCCCGGCCAGAAGGACGGCGCCCAGCCGCCGAAGCGGCTCAAGCTCGCCGCTGCTCCCGTCCTTCAGAAGCTGCAGGATCACGACGTGCTTTCCATGCCCGAGCATGCGAAGCGCAAGGCCCATGGCCGCCGTGGTCTTTCCCTTTCCTTCGCCGCAGTAAAGGTGCAGCTTTCCCTCATTCATGCGAAAACTCCTCCATTTTTCGGCGGATGGCCGGAAGATCAACGCTCTGCCGAACCTCGTCTGCCAGAAGATCAAGCTGCCGGTCCAGAAACGCGGCATGGCTTTCCGGCCGGAGTTCCTCTTCCGCGCAGCCCTTTTCCTGCAGCAGGAATGCCGCAAGGCGCGCCGTAAGAGCGCCGGAATCAAAAAGGCCGTGGAGATAGGTCCCCCAGCAGCGGCCGGAAACGGCGCCGTCCGGGCGGCCGTCCGAAAGGCGGCAGAAGGGGGCGGCAGTTCCGATCTCCGTGCGCCCCATATGGATCTCATAGCCCTCCACTTCCGCACCCGCAAAGGGGGCGAGGAGCGTTCCCTCCGCACGCGTCCGAAGCTTCTGCGCCGTAAAGACGGTCTTCACTGGAAGGAGACCCATGCCCGCCATCTCGCCGCCATGCTCGACCCCGACGGGATCCGAAAGGCTCACTCCCATCATCTGATATCCGCCGCAGATGCCGAGAACAGGCGTCCCCGCGGCGGCGAGGCGGACGATCGCGCCCTCCAGGCCGTTCTGCCGGAGCTCGGCAAGATCTCCCATGGTATTCTTCGTCCCCGGAAGGATCAGGAGGTCCGGATGCCCGAGCTCCCGAACCGAGCGCACATAGCGTACGCCGAGCGCCGGATGCTGCTCAAGAGGCGCAAGATCCGTAAAATTCGAGATATGTGCCAGACGGATCACCGCGATGTCCACAGCCCGGTGAACGAGGCTCTGCTGCAGAGACGGGGCAAGTGAATCCTCGTCGTCGATCTCGGCGCGGGAATAGGGAACGACGCCAAGGACCGGAATGCCCGTCTTCTCCTCCAGCTGGACTAGGCCCGGCTTCAGAATGTCCGGATCTCCGCGGAATTTGTTGATGATCATCCCGACGATGCGACGGCGCTCCTCTTCCTCCAGCAAAGAAGCCGTGCCGAAAAGCTGGGCAAAGACACCTCCGCGGTCGATGTCGCCGACGAGGAGGACCGGCGCATTCACGAGCCTTGCCAGGCCCATGTTGACAATGTCGTCCTGCCGGAGATTGATTTCGGCCGGGCTCCCGGCCCCTTCGATGACGAGGATGTCGTTCTCGGCGGCGAGGCTCCGATAGGCCGAGAGGATCTCGGGGATGAGGCTCTTTTTCATTGCAAAATAGCGCTTTGCGGAATAGTCCCCGCGAACCTTCCCGTTCACAATGAGCTGGCTGCCGACATCGCTCGACGGCTTGAGAAGAATCGGATTCATGCGGACGTCCGGTTCTTTTCCGGCCGCCCGGGCCTGCACGGCCTGCGCCCGGCCGATCTCGAGCCCGTCGGCAGTGATGAAGCTGTTGAGCGCCATGTTCTGGCTCTTGAACGGGGCGACCCGATAGCCGTCCTGCCGGAAGATGCGGCAGAGCGCCGCCGTGAGCAGGCTCTTCCCGGCGCCGGACATCGTCCCCTGTACCATAATGCACTTTGCCATGCTCAAAGCACCTCCCGGATCGTTTCGATCAGCCTTCGGTTTTCTTCCTCCGTTCGGACCGCAATGCGGTACCAGCCGGGGCCGAGCCCCGAATAATCCGCGCAGGAACGGATCAGGATCCCGCGTGCGGCGAGCCTCCGCCCCAGCTCCGGAACGGGCGAGAAAAACAGCAGATAGTTTGCCTCCCCCGGGATGACCCGGCAGCCGAATGACGCAAGCGAAGCCCGCAGCGCCTCCCGCTGTGCTGGGATCAGCGCCCGTAGCCTTTCCGCATATTCCGCCTCCTGCAGAGCCGCTCTGCCGGCCGCCTGGGCGATCGAAGAGACCGGCCAGGGCTGCCCCTGTTCCTGCATCCGCCGCAGCAGCTCCGTCTCGGCGCAGAAGCACCAGCCAAGGCGGAGCCCTGCCATGGCGTAAAACTTGGTAAACGCGCGCAGGACGAGCACTCCCCCGTTCTCCGCTTCCTGCAGGAGGCTTCCTTCATCCGGCCGGGCGAGAAAATCGCGGAAGCATTCGTCCACTGCCAGCAGGCAGCCGCAGGCTCGGCAGCGAGCCAGGATCTGCCTCAGGAGCGCCGGCTCCGTCGTCACTCCGGTCGGATTGTTCGGCTCGCATAAAATCACAAGATCCGTCTCCGGAGAGATGCGGTCCAAAACTGATTTTTGCAGGCGAAAGCCGTCCGCTTCCCGAAGAAGGAGCTCCTCCGTCTCACATCCTGCCCGGCGGAGTGCGGCACGGTATTCGCCGAAGGTCGGGGCCGTGATGAGAGCATGCTTCGGGCGGAGCGCCGCAATCAGGCGCCAGATCAGGTCTGCCGCGCCGTTTCCGCAGAGAATGCTCTCCGCGGGAAGACGGAAGGCTTTGGAAATGGTGCCGCGAAGAGCGCGGCATTCCGGATCCGGATAGGCGGCCGCCTCGTCCAGCGCGGCCGACGCTGCCTGCCTTACCCCGCGCGGGAGGCCAAGCGGACTGAGATTGGCCGAGAAATCCAGGGGCTCGGACCCGTATTCGATTCGGTAGGCGGCCGTGTCGCCGCCGTGCTGTTCTCTCATAGCATCCTCAAAAGCAGCAGGCGCAGGGCGCAGAAAAGCAGCAGCCCGGCAAGACCTGCAAACAGATTCATTTGATTGGCCCGGCGGATATCCTCCGGCTCGATCGGGCGGAGCGGATCGCCCAGCGTCGGCTTTTCCACCCGCTGCCCGAAATAAAATGCCGGGCCGGCCAGCTGCACGCCGAGCGCGCCCGCAACGGCCGATTCCGTCTGTGCGGAGTTCGGGCTCGCGTGTTTTCGCCGGTCTCTCCGCCAGATGCTCCAGGCTCTTTTTCTCTCTCCCCCGCCTGCCGGCGCCGCTGCGATCAGAAGCAGCGCCGAGATGCGGGCCGGCAGGAAATTGGCAAGGTCGTCCAGCTTTGCCGAGCAGGTTCCGAAATACCGGTAGCGCTCGTTTTTGTAGCCGACCATGCTGTCGAGCGTGTTGATTGCCTTATAGGTAAGGGCAAAGGGAGCTCCGCCAAGCAGCATCCAGAAAAGCGGCGCGATCACGCCGTCGGAAAAATTCTCTGCCACAGTCTCAACGGCCGCCTTCGTCACGCCCTCGGCCGTGAGCTCTGCCGTATCCCGTCCGACGATCCGCGCCACGGCCGTACGGGCGCCCGCAAGCGAGCCTGCCGTCAGCTCGCGATACACATTCATGCTCTCCTGCTTCAGCCCCTTCAGGGCGAGCGCCTGAGCGCACCAGACCGTCTCCGCAAGAAAGCGGAGCACCGGCGAAAAGCGGGTGCAGAGAGAGAGGAAAGCGAACGTAAAGGCAAAGGTTCCTGCCGGAATCAGGAAGGCAAGCAGGGCGCCGGCAAAGCGTTCTCCCGTCGGCGTCTTCGGAAAGAGCCTGCGTAGAAGCGCTTCCAAGGCGGAGATCGCTTTTCCGATCCAAATGACCGGATGCGGCAGCCAGGCGGGATCTCCCAGCAGCAGGTCGAGCCAAAAGCCCAAAAGGGCCGCTGCAAGGATCTCATATTTCACAGCAGCCTTCCCTTCAGCACCTGCGGCAGGCCGCAGCAGACGCGGATCACATTTTCCGCCCGTTCCGCCAACAGGCAATTCAGCCGCCCGGCCTGCTCCCGCGCAAAGCGTTCCTCCGGGTCCGTCGGGACGACGCCGCTTCCCGTCTCGGTTGCGATCACGACTTCCTTTTCCGAAAGCCGGTCGGCCAAAGCCGAAAGATCCTCCGCAAGAGGCGCCAGCTCCTGCACATCCCGCACAGTGCGCAAAGAGAAGGTCTCGTCCTCCCATCCGAGCGCCGAACGGACATATTCCTCTTTCCCGGCATACAGCGGGCCGATGACAAAGGTCATTTTTCTCACCTCACAAAGCTTGCCATGCAGAGCACCGCCAGCATCCCAAGCTCGCACCGCTGCAGGAACCATCCGGCCAAATCGCCCGAGAGCCCGCCGAATTTTCGCACAGCCGTCTGATAATAATGCCAATAGCAGAGCCCGGCAAGCGCAAGCATCGCAATGCCGGCCGCGCCGCCGGCCGCCACCGCCGCGGCCGCGCATACCGCAAGCTCCAGGCAAAGGATCTGCGAGACGCGCTTCCGGTCTGCCACAGAGGCGAAGGCATAGGCAAGCCCCGTCTTCTTTGCCAGCGGGAAACAGCAGACCGAGAGGCCGGAAAGGCAGCGGCTGACGCAAAAGGAAACGGCTGCCGCCGGAAAAAGCTCCTCGGAAAGCTCGCAGCAGAGCGCAAAGCTCGCCGTCATATACACGGCAAGCCGAATCGCCGCAAAGGCCCCGATATGGGGATCCTCCAGGATCTCCCGCATCCGCTCGGGAGAGGCATGGCTCGCGAGCGCGTCGGAGGTATCGCAATAACCGTCGAGATGGATCCCCCCGGTCACGAGCACGGGGATCAGGCAAAGAGCCGCGCCGCGGAGCAGCTGCGGCAGCGAAAGAACCATGCAGAGCCGGCCGGCCGCCCACACGAGCGCTCCGACCGCCGCGCCGACAAGCGGAAAGGCGCACATGGCGTATTTCATGTTTTTCCCGTCCCAGGCAAACTGCGGCACCGGCAGCGCGGAATACATGGAAAACGCCACTGCGATCGTCTCTGCAAGCTTCATACTCGCCCTCCCTTTAAAAAATTCTCACATCCGCATACGATCTCTACGGCAAGATCCGCCTTTGCGGCAAGCCTCCGGTTGACCTCGGCAAGGACGCGGAGATAACGGAGCGTCTCCTCTTCGTAAGCCGAACCCCCGGAGAAGACCTCATTGGTCACGACCGTCAGATGCCGGACCGAGGCAAGCAGAATATCCACGCCCTGCAGCACCGCTTCCGCGCCTCCTCCCTCCGGCGAATAGAGCTCGTTGGCTGCGAGATTGCCGAGATCCTCGAGCAGCACGTTCCCGTCTGCCGGGAGCTTCAGCTCCGTGAGAGAGGTATATTTCTCCACCGTCTCGAACCCCCGGCCGAGGCGGGCGCTCCGGTGCTTTGCGATCCGGGCGCGGCATTCTTCGTCCCAGGGCTGCATCGTCGCGAGGTAGATCCTCTTCCCGTCCAGCGAGAGCGTATGCTTTTCCGCATATTCGCTTTTCCCGCTGGCCGAGCCGCCGATAACAAGCGTAAACATCCGCGTCTCCCCCTACTGCGGCAGATAGGCGTCAATGCCGAGATGCGAAAAGGTGTGCCCGCTGTTATAGACCGCGAGCGTCTGCCGCAGCAGCGGCAGGCAGAGCATGGCGCCTGTCCCCTCGCCGAGACGGAGCCCGGCACGGATCGGCGCCTCCAGATGCATTTCCCGCAGAAGAAGCTCTCCGGCCGGCTCCTCCGAGACGTGGCTTGCCAGAAGCGCATCCGCGCACGCCGGACAAAGGCGGACGGCACAGAGGGCCGCGGCGGAGGCGATCACGCCGTCCAACAGAACCGGAATGCGGAAATATGCCCCGCCGAGGCAGGCCCCGCAAAGCCCGGCCAGATCCAGCCCGCCGACCCCGGAGAGGATCCCGACTGGGTCGGACGCCTCCGGCCGATGGAGCGCCAGCGCCGCGAGGATCGCCGCTTTTTTCTTTTCGAACCCGGCATCCGAAAGCCCGGCGCCGCGCCCGGCCAGCAGCTCCGGAGCCGCTTTGAGCAGCGCGCAGGCGACGGCGGCGGACGTCGTCGTATTCCCGATGCCCATCTCGCCGAGGAGAAGGATCTCCGTCCCTTTCTCCGCCTCCTCCCGCACAAGCTCAAAGGCGCAGAGGATCGCCGCCTCGCACTCCTCCCGTGTCATGGCCGGAGCGCAGGAGATGTCTCCGGTCCCCCGGCGGATGCAGCATTGCCGCACCCCGGGCAGAGGTTCCGGCGCCGCCATCCCGATATTCACGGGCACCACGCGGCAGCGCGCCTCCCGGGCCATATAGCTCACCGTGCTCGTCCCGGCGCCGAGGGCGGCCGCTACCGCCGCCGTGACCGAGGCGTCCGACTGGCTGACGCCCTGCGCCGTCACCCCGTTGTCCGCACAGAAAACAAGGAGCGTCGCATTTTCCAGCCTCGGATGCTCCTGCCCCGTCAGGGCGGCAAGCTTCGCAATGCTCCGCTCCAAAGAGCCCAGGCTGCCGAGCGGCTTGGCAAGGCCGTCCCACCGCTGCAAAGCTCTCTGCAGCGCGGCCGGATCTGTTTGGGAAATCCCGCTGATGACCTCTTCAAGTGTCATAGGTTCTCCTTATATTTCTCCGCCTTCTGCACAAAGCGCTCGGCAAGCGGAAGCTCTCCGCCAAAATGCAGATGCGGAAAAGCGGCATAAAGCGTCTCCGAGCAAAAGCCGCAGCGCCACCCGGCTCCGGTTTCCTTTGAAGCGCCCAGCGCCGTGCCGTTGTCTGTGCAGTCCCAATAGTGAAATTCGTGGGCGGGGATCCTCTCCCCGGCCCGGAAAAGAAGGCTGTCCTCCGCGCTCTCAAGCGTCAGATAGCCGAAACGCTGCAGCCGCTCCGTCCGGAAGCCCCTGCCGGGCAGAACTTCCGCCATTGGGAATTCGTCCAGACTCTGCTGCAGATACAAAAAGCCGCCGCATTCCGCCACGGTCGGAAGGCCGTTTTCGATAGCCGCACGGAGCGAGGCGCGCATGGAGCGGTTCTCGCTCAGCTCCTTCGCATAAAGCTCGGGATAGCCCCCGCCAAGATAAAGCCCGTCACACGCCGGCAAAGCCGCATCGGAAAGCGGGCGGAAGAAGCGAAGCTCTGCCCCCGCCGCTTCCAGCAGGCGGAGGTTCTCCTCGTAGTAAAAGCAGAACGCCGCGTCCCGCGCCACGGCGACGGTGCAGCAGGAAGGCTTTCGCCCGGCCGCTGCCTGCGGGGCGCTCTCCGAGGCAAGCGAAAGGAGCTTATCCACATCGCAGTGCTCCTCCAGCGCGTCGGCCAGTAGGCCGATCCGCCCTTCGAGATCCGGCACCTCGTCTGCCGTGATGAGTCCGAGATGCCGGGAAGCAAGCTCTGCCTCCGGAAGCAGCGGTAGATATCCGAGCACCGGAATGCCGCATTCCCTCTCGAGGATGGGCTTGAGATAGGCAAACAGGCTCTCCCTGCAGCGGTTGAGAATCACGCCCGCGATCCGGCTCGGCGTACGAAAATCCAGCAGCCCTTTTACCTGCGCCGCCAGCGTGATGCCGGCGCCGGAGGGCGAGAGCACGAGGATCGCCGGCGTGCCCGTCAGCTCCGCGAGCTCCCAGGCGCTTGCCCGGGCTGTGCCGGAGACGCCGTCATAATAGCCCATCGCCGCTTCCAACACGGCGATGCCTCCGCCGGATCCCCGCAGCGTCCGGAGAACTCCTTCTCTGCCCTGCAGGAAAAGATCCAGATTATGGGAGGGAGTTTTCAGCACGCTCCGATGGAACATCGGGTCGATATAATCCGGGCCGCACTTAAATGCCTCCGGCTGCAGCCCCCTTCGGAAAAGCGTGCAAAGAAGCGCGCACGTCACGGCCGTCTTCCCGCTTCCGCTGGCGGGCGCGGCAATCAGGATCTGTTTCATTCGGCCTGGCCCGTAATAAGGAAGATCGGGTTGAGCGCCGCAAGCAGATGCAGCTGTCCGATCGGCTTTGTGCGGCTCACGGCGAGCTGCGTAACGGAAACGGAATCCCCTGCCGCCTCCAGGATCTCCACAGCCTTTGCAAGCGTTTCCAGCGCAATGGCAGAGACGCAGATGCGCGCCTTCGGTGCGATCTCGCGCACCTGCCGCAGGATCTCTTCCAGGTGCCCGCCGCTGCCGCCGACAAAAACGGCATCCGGCTTCGGCAGAGTCCCGAACACGCCGGGGGCCTCGCCCGGCACGATGCGCAGATTCCAGGCCCCGAAGCGCTTCCGGTTCTCTTCGATCAGCCCGACTGCCTCCGGATCTTTTTCCACTGCCCAGACGCCGCGGCTGTGAAGCGCAAGCTCAATGCCGACGCTCCCCGTCCCGGCGCCGAGATCCCAGCACAGATCCTCGGAAGAAACACGGAGCGCGGAAAGGATCGCGGTGCGTACCTCGCGCTTCGTCATCGGCACCTTTGTGCGAAGAAAGCATTCGTCCGGGATGCCGGGCGCGCGGTCTTCCCAAATTGGGGCAGCCTCCGTCAGGAGGACGCTCAAGGGGGCAAATTTTTCTTTCGCAAGCTCCGCGGCCGTGCCGGAGACGATGCGCTCGTCCGGATATCCGAGAGCCTCTCCAACGGTCACCTTCAGTTCGCCGAGCCCGGCCTCGCTCAGGCTTTGGCAAAGCGTCTGCGGGCTCTCTTCCCCGCCCGTCAGAAAAAAGCAGGGCTTTCCCGCCATGATCTCCTTGCGAACCTCGCAGGCCCTGCCGTGGGCCGAGCAGAGCTGCCAGCTCTGCCAGGGGCGGCCCAGGCGGGCCGAGAGCAGCTGCAGAGAGGAAATGCCGGGGAGCACCTCCGCCGGGATCCCGTTTTCTTTAAGGCTTTTCAGCAGAGCGGCCGCACCGGAATAAAAGCCGGAATCCCCGCTGAAAACGACGCAGGCGTGCTCCGGCTCTTCTGAGCGGAGAAGCGCGCAGACCTCTTCCGGGAGATAGGCCGCAGCCGTCTTTGCCGAATGCGGCGGCAGCAGGGCAAGCATGCGCCCGGCGCCAAGGATCTGATCCGCCTCCTCCAGCGCGCGCTTTGCCTCCCCGGTCAGCTGCTCTCCCGCGCAGCCAAACCCGATCAGTGTTACGTGCATTTTCCCTTCATCCTTTCCACAAGCTCCTCTGCGGAGATGCCGGCATCCTCCGGGGGCTCGATGAGGAGCACCTTTGCGCCGACGGCCTCCGCCGCAGCCAGCTTTTCCGAAAATCCGCCCTCCCGGCCGCTGTTTTTTGTCACGAGAAAGCGGATGTCATGCTGCCGCATCAGCGCCTCGTTCAGTTCCTTTGAAAAGGGGCCCTGCAGGGCAAGAATGTTCCGGTGAGGGATGCCGAGGCGCTCGCATGCCTCAAGCCCGGCATGCGTCGGAAGGATCCTTGCCACGAGCCGCTCCGGGGGCAGCCCGGCAAAGGCCGAAAGCTCCTTGGATCCGATGGCAAGGAGGACTCTGCCCTCCGTACTCTTTAACGCCTCTGCCGCCTCCCGGCAGGTGCGGAAGGAAGCGCAGTCCGGATGCGCTCCCGGCTCCCGGAGCACACGGATCCGCTCTTTTCCGCTCTCGCTGCAGGCCAGGCGGATGTTCTCTGAAACGAGGACGGCATACGGATGCGTTGCGTCAATGACGAGGTCAAAGCCGTGCGCAAGCTCCGCGATCTCGGCGGCGTCCCGCCTTCCGCAAAGCGTCCGGCAGGGAATGCCCTTCAGCTCCTCGATGCCGAGAGGCGTCGCACAGGAGACCGTGACCTCATGCCCCTGCTCGGAAAGCGCAGCAGCGAGCCGGCGGCCCTCGGTCGTCCCGCCGAAAAGGAGAAGCTTCATGTCTCTCTCCTTTGGTAGCCGCGCTCCGTTACCATCCGACCGTCCATGATACGGGTGGCCGCATTTCCTATAAACACAATTGTAAACATATCCGCCTCCGCGTCCCGCAGCTCTTTGAGCGTCAGAAGCCTTGCCTCTTCTCCGGCCCGGCCGATGTTCCGGGCTATGCCGCAGACGGTATTCCCGCTTTTATAGCGCAGCAGGATCTCACAGGCCAGCCTCAGCTGCTCCCGCCGGCTGCGGGACATCGGGTTATAGAGGCAGACGCAGAAATCCCCTATTCCGGCGGCCTCCAGCCGGCGCTCGATCGTCTCCCACGGAGTCAGGAGGTTTGAAAGAGAGATGACACAGAAATCATTTGTCAGAGGGGCACCGAGCAGAGCCGCGCCGGAGAGCGCCGCCGTCACCCCGGGGACGATCTCGATCTCGATCTCCTTTCCTTCCGCCGCCTCCAGGCAGGGGGCCGCCATGCCGTAGACGCCGGCATCTCCCGAGCACAGCATGGCGATTGTTTTCCCCGATTCCGCCGCTTCCACAGCCCACCGGCAGCGCTCGAGCTCCCGGTGCATCGGAGTCGTATAAAATTCCTTCTCCGGGAACTGCTCCCGTACAAGGTCAATATAGGCCGAATAGCCGCAGAGGACCTCCGATGCCTCCAGCGCGGCAAACGCCCGGGCGGTCATCCCGTCCTTCCCGCCGGGGCCGAGGCCCCCGATATAGAGCTTCTTCATTGGCATTCCCTCCATTTTGGGAAATAAGGAGCGATCGCGGCGGCAAAAGTTGCTCCGTTGCCGGCATATTTCCCCGCGATGAGCTTCCCTTTGCTGCCGAGCACGGCGCTCCGCTCGCAAACATTGTCCGTGCCCACAGTCTTCTCTACAAAATCCGAGGAGGAAAAGCTTCCGGAGAGCGCATTCAGCTCTCCGGCAGAAAAGCTCCGGAGCTCCCAGCCATGCGCATCGCAGAACGCCAGAAGCCCGGGCTCGCCGCTCTTCCGGTCGATCGTGCAGACGCATCGGATCGCGTTCTCCTGCAGCCCGTGCTTTTCCAGAAATGCCTGCAGCTGCCCCTCCAGGGCCTCCTGTTCGATCCCTTTCCGGCATCCGACGCCGAGCGCCGCGATCCGGGGCACGCAGGCAAGCGTCTCCTCCGGCACGCGGCGGATCGTCAGGGCAAAATCCGCCTTCTCTCCGGCCGACGGGAAAACATTCTCCGGCCGCTCTCCCGCAATGGGAAATTCCGTGGTGAAAAAGACCTTTTCCCCGCGGAGAAGCTTTGCCGAGACTCTTTTGATACCCCCGGGCTCCGGCAGAGCGCAGCCCTGCGCCTTTGCCCAGACGTCCACGGCAAACAGGCCGCGGCCGTCCGTTGCCGTCGTGATGACAGGGAGCGCCCCAAGCGCCTCTGCCAAGTGCCGGGCCAGAGCGTTGGCCCCACCGAGATGGCCGCTCAAGATCGGGATCACGAATTGCCCGCATTCGTCCACAACGAGCACGGCCGGGTCCTCCGCCTTGTGGCGGACGAAGGGCGAGATCGCACGGACGGCAATGCCGCAGGCGCCGACATAGACGATCGCCTCCGCCGACGCGAACGCGAGCTCCGTCCACGCAGCAAGGCCGCCCTCCTCGCAGCGGGAAGCCGTGCCCCCCGTCTCGCCGGCGATGCGCAGAGCGAGGCGATATCCGCGCTCCGTAAAAGAAAGGATCTTCGTATTCATTTTTCTTCCGATGCGCTCCGGAAGCCGGTCGTAAACGAGGGGTCATAGAGGTGGCTGCGTTCATAGCTTCCGCCGAGAAAGTCTCCTGCGAGGATCAGGGCCGTATGCGTAATGTTCTGCTCCTTCGCCGTCTGTGCAAGCGCACCGAGCCGTGTATAGAGCACGCGCTCCTCCGGCCAGGAAGCCTTGTAGACAATGGCGCAGGGGGTCTCCTCCGTATATGCCCCCTTGAGAAGCGCCTCCTGCACGGCATCCAAAAGCCCGGCCGAGAGGAAGATCGCCATCGAGGCGCCATGCTGCGCGAGCAAGGCCAGCTTCTCCTTTTCCGGGACCGGTGTCCGCCCGGCCATCCGGGTGATGATCACCGTCTGGGAAATGCCGGGGAGCGTATACTCCGCCTCCGCTGCGGCCGCGGCTGCACAGAAGGAAGATACGCCGGGCGTGAGGTCGTAAGAGATCCCCTCCCTTTTCAGCGCATCGATCTGCTCGCGGATCGCCCCGTAAAGGCTGGGGTCGCCGGTGTGGAGGCGAGCCGTGCTGCCGCCGCTTTTTTCCGTTTCCCGCATGACAGAGAGCATTTCCTCCAGCGTCATCCGGGCGCTGTTATAGATCCGGCAGGACTCCCGGCAGAAGCCGAGCAGCACGGGGTTGACCAGGCTGCCGGCATAAATGACCGTATCGGCCTGCTCTAAAAGTGCCTTTCCGCGAAGCGTGATCAGATCCGGCGCTCCCGGCCCTGCTCCAATAAAATGTACCATTGTCCGTCTTCTCCCTATGGATCATTCCCTGAAAGGATCGCATCGGCGTCTGCCGTCCGCACGAGCTCCCCGTAAACATTGGAAAACAGGATCGCACCTGTGCGGAATTTCCCGCCGGAACGGTGCGCCAGCTGCCTTCCGATCGCCTCCGCGAGGTTCTGCAGCACCGGCTCCCGCAGCCCTGCCTCTTCCAGAAGCGCAAGGCAGGCGTCTGACGTGGCGGCTGCCATCAGCTCCCGGCAAAGCTCCGGGCCGCCTCCGCAGAGCGCGGCATGCGCGCAGAAAAGCTCCGCGCGGCAGTCGGCCGTGCGGGAATGCGTGTTCATGATGCCGCCCGCGAGCTTGACAAGCTTCCCGATATGTCCGACCAGCAGGACATCGGAAAAGCCCTCCTCGCCGCAGCGGTCCAGCGCCTCCCCGATAAAATTCGAGCAGCGGACCACCGGCATCTCTGACGGCCGGAGGTCATGGCTGCGGAGAAATTCCAGGCCATAATTTCCGGGCGTGAGCAGAACCGTGCGGCTGCCCTCCGCCCTCGCCTGCCGAAGCTCCACAGCGATCGTGTCCACCAGAGCCTGCATGCTCATGGGCTCCACAACGCCGGAGGTACCGAGGATGGAAATGCCGCCCTCGATGCCGAGCATCGGATTGAAGGTATTTTTCGCGATCTCTTCGCCTCCGGGGGCTGAGATCACGACTTCCGCCCCGCGGGAGTCCTCTGCGGCGGAAAGCGCCGCTTCCACCGCCTCCGTGATCATTCTCCGCGGGACGGAGTTGATCGCGCGCTCGCCGACCGGCTGATCGAGCCCCGGTTTCGTCACGATGCCGACGCCCTCTCCTCCGGTGATGCGGATGCCGGGGAGGTCCGAAAGCCTTACCTCGGCATAGATCCGAAGCCCATCCGTCCGGTCGGCATCGTCTCCGGCGTCCTTTCGGATCGCACAGATCGCCGATTCTCCGCAAACAGAGCATTCCTCAGGCCTCGCCTTCACGGTCCACCCCTTCGGCGTCCGAAGGCGGACCGACTCGGGCCAGACGCCAGTCAGGAGCCGGCAGACCGCAGCCTGCGATGCAAGCGCGGCGCAGGTTCCCGTGGTGAAGCCGCAGCGAAGGCGCTTTCCGTCGGCAAGGATATACTGCTCTGAAGCCTCGTCCGAGGGCCCGCCCTCCTCTCCGAGATAGGAGCGGTAGGTCCCCGGGCGGAGGTCAAAAAGCGCCTCGATCCGCTCCGGGGAGAGGATCTCCTCCGGAGTGCCCAGCTCGGCGGATGCCCCGTGCAGACAGAGGACGCGGTCCGCAATTCTTCGGGCCAGCTCCAGCTCGTGAAGGGAGAGAAGGATCGTCAGGTGCTTTTCCCGCGCAAGCGTCCGCAGGATCTCAAGCAGCTCCAGCTGATAGCGGAGATCCAGATAAGCCGTCGGCTCGTCGAGGATCAGAAGCTCCGGCTCCTGCGCAAGCGCCCGGGCGAGCAGGACGCGCTGCCGCTGCCCGTCGGAGAGGCAGCGGAATTCCCGGGTGCAAAACGGCTCGACCTCCAGCTGCCGCATCGCCTCCCGGATCGCCTCCCGATCTGTTTCGGAAAGAAGGCCCAGCGCTCCGGTATAAGGATAACGCCCCTGGGCGACGACCTCCTCTGCCGTCATATGCTCCGGAGAGAGAATTCCGGGGCGAACGGAGGCGATCTGCCGCGCCAGCTCCCGGCTCTTCCGGCGAGAGAGATCTTCGCCGCTCAACAGCACGGTCCCCGCGACGGGCTCCAGGCGGCGGGACAGCGTTTTCAGAAGCGTCGATTTTCCGGCCCCGTTTGCCCCGATGAGCACGAGGATCTCGCCCCGCCGCAGCGAAAGGCAGATGTCACGGATCAGAGGCTCGCCGTCATAGCCGACCGTCAGGCGATCCAGCGTCAAAAGGGGCTCGTTCACTCCTCTTCCCTCCTTTTCCGCAGCAGAACGGCAATTACGACCGGGGCGCCGAAAAGCGCCGTCACGGTGCTGATGCTCAGCTCGCTGGGGGAAAGCATCGTCCGCGCCAGGAGATCGCAGAAGAGGCAGAAGGCGCTGCCGCCGAGGAAGCAGGCCGGGATCAGGCAGAGCGGACGGCTCGTCCGGAAAAAGGCGCGGACCAGCTGCGGCACCGCAATGCCGACGAAGGAGACCGGTCCCGCAAAGGCCGTCACACAGCCCGCCAGGAGGCTGGAGAGGAGCACCAGAGATGCCCGGAAGGCACGCACGTTGACTCCCACGCTCCGGGCGTGCTCCTCGCCCAGCTGATAGGCTCCCATCGGCTTGGAAAGGAGGACCGACCCCAAAAGGCCGAGCAATACCGCCGCGCTCATGACCTTTACATTTTCCCAGCTCATGCCGGAAAAGCTGCCCTTGGACCAGTTGTGCAGGTTCACGATGTCCGCATCGGAGGCAAAGGTGACGATGAGATCCGTCACGGCGGAGCAGATATATCCGATCATCACGCCGCTCACAAGAAGCGTCGGCATTCCCTTGACCGCCCGTGCCATCAGGAGCACGAAGCCCATCGAGAGCAGGGCGCCGGCGAGAGCGGCCAGGATCAGCACCCGCGAGGAGAGCGCAAAGGCGGCCTCCAGAGAAAAGACCATTACGGCAGCAACGGCGAGCTTTGCGCCCGAGGAGATGCCGAGAATAAAGGGGCCCGCGATGGGGTTGTGGAAATATGTCTGCAGCAGGTAGCCCGCAAGAGCGAGCGCGCCGCCCAGGATCGCCGCAGCAGCAGCGCGGGGGAAGCGAAGCTGAAGGAGAATATCCCGCGCAGCCTCATCCTCCGCCGCTCCGCGCAGGATCTGCAGGATCTCAAGCGGCGGGATCCGAACGCTTCCGATCCCCAGGTTCAGCATAAGAAGCAGCAGGCAAAGAAGGACCAGGAGCGCATATCGTTTTTTCATTTTGCTCCTCCCTTCATTCCAGCCGGTAAAGAAACTCGGTTCCGTCCTCTCCCTCCAGCACGCTCCGCACCTCCGACGCGAAGCTGCCGAGCTTCATCGCGGACTGGTAGAGATCCTCCGTAACACAGTATACCCTACCCTCCTGCACGGCCCGGCAGTGCGCAAGCAGCGGGCAGAGCCTAAGGAGCTCGTCCAAAGAATGCAGTTCGCCGGCGATCGTGCTGTTATAGATGAGAATATCCGCATCCTTTGCGGCAGCATAGAATTCCTCCATGCCGATGACGCTCGAGCCGCCGGCAGAATCCGCGCCCAGCGAGGAGAAGAGATACTCCCCTCCCGCAAGGCCGATCAGCTTTGCAATGTAATCCGAGCCGTTGCGCACGGAGACTGTGCCGCTCTGCGTAAAATAGAAAAAGGCGACGCTCTCTCCGGTCGGTGCGGCAGTCTCCAGGCCGGAGAAGAGCGCCAGCTGCTTTTCAAGCGCAGCCTCTGCCTCCGGCAGATGCCCGGTCAGAAGGCCGTAAAGCCGGATCCATTCCATTCTCCCCTGCGGGGTGACCTCATAGCTGGAGCGCTCAGTCAGCACGGGGATCCCCAACGCTTCCAGCTTTTCCACCACCTCGGGGCTGTGGGAGATCATCTGGTTTTCGATGGCAAGCGAGCAGCCGCCGGCGCGCAGGCGCTCATAATCCGGCGCGGAATACTTCCCTGCATAAACAAGCCGTCCCTCTGCCATGGCCTCGGCGGCCGCTTCCACATGCCAGGCATCCTGCGAAAGGGCGCAGAAACCGAGCGCGTCCATCGCCCCGCATTCCGCAAACAGATCCATGGCCGAGGAGGAGACCAGATAGATCCGCTCGAGGGGCTGCTGCAGAACGATGATCTTCTCCGAAAGCCCCTCCGGCACTTCCCCGCCTTCCGGAACGAGGAGAACCTGCTTCTCTCCCGCGATGGCAATAAGCGCAAGATCTCCATAATAATCCACGGAAAACTGCTGCGCATAGGCAAGCTCCATGCTTCCCGTCCGGGTCAGGCCGGGGAGCTCTTCCGGAAGGATCTCCTCCCCTTCCGGCAAAAGGGCACCCCTCTCCGCCGGCGCTTCGCCGAAGGTCAGCGTGTAGGAAATCAAATGCGGCACGCTCATCGCCGTTGTGTCCGCTTCGATCTCAAGCACACACTGCTCCGACGGGATCGGGATCTCGAAAACGGAGATCCCTTCCGTGCTGACCGGAACATAGGTCTCTCCGTTTACCACCATATAGTCATACGAGCTGCTGCTCCAGCGGATCTCGGCCACAAGGCCGTTTTCCGTGCGTTCCACCTTTGCCGGGGACTGCACGGAGGCCTTTCCCGAGCCGCCGCTCAGAGAGACCTCAAGAAAGAGGTCCTCCGAGCGGCTGCTTCCGCAGCCGGAGACCAGACAAAGTGCAAAAAGAGCAATCAGGAACCGAAGGAGGGTCCGCTTCATCCGGTTCCTTATCCAATGCGCTCGGGATCGCTGACCATGACCATGTGGTCATACCAGACGCCCTTCGTCCCGACGAGCGCCAGGGCGAACTCCGTGTCGAGCGCCTCGACGGGGACGTCAAACCCGTAGACCTCCTCTGTCATGCCGTCGGCATAGGTCACGGAATCGAGCGTCGGCTCAAGAACCGCCGCCCCTTCCTGCTTTGCCTCTTCCGCCGTGCCGGGGAAAAGATTGAGGATATTTTGGGAGGCAAGCGTAATGTGGACGATCATGCCGCCGTTTTCCACGGTCAGCGTCGCTTTTCCGTCCAGAGCCTCATTGATGTGGAACATGCTGCTGTCAGTGTCAAAATCCACCGAATAGATCCCGTCCTCGAGGGCATTTTCATTGCCCTCGAGGGATGCGACCGCATCTGCCGTATGTGCAACATAAAGCTGCTGCACTTCCTCCAGGCGGCCAAGGCCCGCGATCTGACACTCTACGCTCTCGAAGAGCCCGGAGGCAGTGAACAAGCTCTTCCAGCTGTCCTCGTCCTCTCCTGCCATATCATTGTTGGCATGGTCTCCCGCAACGACCATCAGAGGCCGGAGGATCACGGAGCGGTAGCCGGCCTCGGCAACGGCTTCGATCACATTTTCGCAGGAGGTCTCCTCGGGTTCTCCCTCGACCGTGCCGATGAAGACATTTTCATAGCCGAGAGCGTCCATCTGCGCCTGCATCTGGCTGTAGGTCACCTTTGCGGTGTGGGAGGTTCCGTGCCCCATAAAGACAAAGGCAACGCCTGCCTCATCGGCCTCTGCGGCGGAGGAGAAGCCGGCGTCTGCGCAGGCGGCAGCCGTCAGCGCCTCGGCAACGGCAGCCTTGTCCGCATTGATCACGGAGGTGTCGGAGCCGACCTGGCCCAGCATCGGCTCGGCAACCGCGAGGTGCTCAAAATTCTCCGCATAGGCTTCGACGGCCTCGCAGAGCTCGTCATACTCGGCTCCGTGCATCAGGTGCGTCGGCTGGATGACAAGCGTTTTCACTCCGTTTTCCACGGCACGCTCGAGCGCCTGATCCATATTGTCGATATACTCGCCGTCGCGGGCTTCGACATGGTTGATGATGATCTGGGCGGTAAAGGCGCGGCGGACGGCCCAGTCCGGATACGCCTGCTGCAGCGCCTTCTCAATGCCGCCGATATCCTCTGTGCGGCTGTCGTTGAAGCTGGTGCCGAAGCTGACGACCAGGATCTCCTTCTCCCCGATCTCGTCTGCATTGAGAGGATCGTCCAAAGCGGCATCTCCGGTATCACGGCCGAAATAGTCCGGGTCGGCCTCTTCGCCTTCCACCAGAAGCTGCTGCTCCGGCGTCAGGGCGTCCCATGCCGCCTTGGCGGCGGCACACTGTGCGTCCGTCTCCTCCGTGCGGACCTGGACATAGATCGCGTCGATCAGCTCCGCCACGGCATCCGCGGCCGCCTGATCGGCAGCTGTTCCCTCGGCGAAGGCCGCCGGGCAACGCAGGAGAAGCGCTGCGAGGAAAAACGCAAGGATCTTTTTGGTGTTCATGATCTTCTTCCTTTCTGAATTTCTGCTTTCACGATCTCACAAATGAAATAAAAAACGGCCGCATTTTCATGCGGCCGACTCAGCAAACGTTAGAGATCCTCTGTGAAAGCATCAAAAGGGTCCCGGCATTTGTGAGAAACAGGATCCGTGGACCGCAGATCCGAGATTCCGCGTACAGGCAGGTCTCCTGGCTTCCTTCCTCGCCGCGCCTCTCTTCCCGGTTTCCCAGTGATCTTTGAGGACGGCTCAGGTACACAGTGACGGCATCGCTCCGGATTCTCACCGGCTTCCCTTTTCACCCGCCGATTGCGGCGGACACCTGTACGATACAAATACTCTTTATTTCATTTGATTCTGTTATAGCAGATATTCGCGCAGGAATCAAGGCTGCGCGCTCCCAAAGACAAAATTTTTCATTCCGCTTCCCCGTTTTTCGCGGCCGCCTTCAGCTCCAGAATAATGTCCATATATTTTTTCAGAAGCGCCCGGTTGTTCGTACCGAGCTGCAGGAAGCGGCGGATCTGTTCCTCGGTATACTCTCCCGCGATCAGCTCTGCCCGGCAGAAATAGCGGAGGAGCATGCTGGTCGTAAGGATGGAGAGATCGATCTCGGAGCTGCGCAGGCGGATAAGGCGGGCAGTAAGATCCTCGTTGCGCTCCAGCATGGCGTACAGCTCGCCAATGGTATGGATCCCGAGCCAGTCCAGCTCCGGGAGATAGCGCTCCACCTCGTTATAGACATATTCCATGCCGAGCCGGTCCGCAAAATCGCCCGCAAGAGCCGTGAAGCTGCGATTGTGCAGAACGAATTCGTTGAGCGTGACCTGGTCGAGCGGCAGATCGGAGATCTCGCCGGAGGAGATCCTCTCGCGGATGTCCGACTCGTAGGCGAGGAGGCCGCGCCGAAGGTCGGCAAACTGATTGTCCGCGATCTCAAGCAGCCCGGCAATGCGGGAAAACTCCCTGCGGAGCTGCCGCGGAACACCGAAGGTGCTCTTGTAGCCAAGGTCGTGCTCGATCTCCGCCCAGGCATGCTGAAGGACCGTCCTCGTCTGCAGCTCGAAGCCGATCTCGCACAGCTCCTTCGCATAGCCGTCCTCCTCCCGCAGGGAGAGGATAAAGTGCCGCGAGAGGTAGCCGAACTGTGTGGCATCCAGCGACTCGCTCTTGTCTACTGCCTTGCGCACAACGAAATAGGCCGGGAGCAGCCCGGCGATCTCATCGACCGTGTCGAGGAAATAGCAGATGATTCGGGCGCCGCAGATATCCGTGAGATCCAGAAGATGCTGATAGTCCTGCTTGCGCCGGCGGAGCTTTCCCTGCAGGCTCTCTTCCGTCTTGAGGCGGTGGCTGAGCGGCATGACGAAAAGCCGGTTCTCCTCGATAAGCGTCTCCAGCTTGCCGGCGACGATCTCATCGAGCTGGTCATAAAGGGACCGTTTCTCGCGATATTCTTCCAAAATCAGCTCCTGCTGCTGCAATGACGTCATTGAGGTAACCCCTTTCCGCGGATTCCGGGCGGGCCGGAAGCTTCGTTTTTTCTATTTTACCATTTTCCGAAGCTTCCCGCAACCGTTGCCGCAGGGGCTTTTTCAATCGCGAAGTGCGTCCTTCATGGTTTTGACGTACTCGCCAACGTATTTCGGGCAGTCCCTGCCATATTTCTCCATGATCTTGATAATTGCGGAGCCGACGATCGCCCCGTCGGACAGGCCGGCCATCTTCTTTGCCTGCCCGGGCGTGGAAATGCCGAAGCCGATCGCGCAGGGGGCGGCAGAATTCTCGCGGATCATCTTCACGATGGAGGCGAGGTCCGTCGTGATCTCGCTGCGCGTGCCGGTGACGCCGAGGCTGGAAACGACGTAGATAAAGCCTTCCGCCTCCCGGGCGATCATCGCGATGCGGTTTTCCGACGTCGGGGCAATGAGAGAGATGAGATCCACACCGTACTGATGGCAGTCCCCCAGGAATTCCTCCTTTTCCTCATAGGGAAGATCCGGCAGGATGAGCCCGTCAATGCCGACGTCGCGGCAGCGGGAGATAAAGCGGTCCTGTCCGTAGGAGAAGACCACGTTTGCATAGGTCATGAAGACCATCGGCACTGCGATGTCCTTCCGAAGCTCGGCAACCAGAGCAAAGATCTTGTCCGTGGTCACGCCGCCGGCGAGAGCCCGGATGTTCGCCCCCTGGATGACGGGACCCTCGGCAGTCGGATCGGAAAATGGAATGCCGAGCTCAATGAGGTCCGCTCCGTTCCGCACGGCCTCGCGGACGATCGCCGCCGTGGTCTCAAGGTCCGGGTCTCCGCATGTGATAAAGGCAATGAAAGCCTTGCCGTGGTCAAACGCCTTGCCGATCTTACTCATGGAGATCCTCCCCCCTGTAGCGGGCGATCGCGGCGCAGTCTTTGTCGCCGCGGCCGGAAATGTTGACAACGATGATCTGATCCTTCCGCATCGTGCCTGCGAGCTTCATTGCATAGGCAACGGCGTGGGCGGACTCAATGGCGGGAATGATGCCCTCCGTCCGTGCGAGATACTCGAAGGCGTCCACAGCCTCATCGTCCGTCACGGGGACATACTGCGCGCGGCCAATATCGTGCAGCCAGGCGTGCTCCGGGCCGATGCCGGGATAGTCAAGCCCTGCCGAAATAGAATAGACCGGGGCGATCTGCCCGAATTCGTCCTGGCAGAAGTAGGACTTCATCCCGTGGAAGATGCCGAGGCGGCCGGTGTTGACGGTCGCGGCCGTTTCGAATGTGTCGATGCCGCGGCCGGCAGCCTCGCATCCAATGAGGGCAACGCTCTTGTCCTCAATGAAGTGATAAAAGGCGCCGATGGCATTCGACCCTCCGCCGACACAGGCGATCACCGCGTCCGGGAGGCGCCCCTCCTTTTGCAGGAGCTGTTCTTTGATCTCCTTTGAGATCACCGCCTGGAAATCGCGTACGATCGTCGGAAACGGATGCGGACCCATGACGGAGCCGAGGCAATAATGCGTGTCGTCGATGCGGTTCGTCCACTCCCGCATTGCCTCGGAGACGGCGTCCTTCAGTGTTGCCGTCCCGCTTGTCACGGGGACGACCTCGGCGCCAAGAAGCTTCATGCGGTAGACGTTCAGCGCCTGCCGCTTCGTGTCCTCCTCCCCCATAAAGACGACGCACTCCATCCCCATCAGAGCGGCAGCCGTCGCCGTTGCGACCCCGTGCTGTCCGGCACCGGTCTCGGCGATGAGGCGGGTCTTGCCCATTTTCTTTGCCAGAAGTGCCTGGCCGAGGACGTTGTTGATCTTGTGGGCGCCGGTGTGATTGAGATCCTCGCGCTTGAGATAGATCTTCGCGCCGCCGAGATCGCGCGTCATCTTCTCCGCATAGTAAAGGCGGGAGGGGCGGCCGGCGTATTCATTGAGCAGCTCCGTCAGCTCCCGGTTGAATTTGGGATCGTTCTTATAATAATTATAGGCCTCCTCCAGCTCGATCACGGCGTTCATGAGCGTTTCGGGGATATACTGCCCGCCGTGCCTGCCGAAACGGCCGTTCGGATTTGTCATGGTTCCTTTTCTCCTTCCAATTTCTGATCTGCCTCGCGCACTCTGCGCACGAAGTCCGCCATTTTCTCCGGGTCCTTTTTCCCGTCCGTTTCGATTCCGGAGGAGATATCCACAGCATAGGGCCGCACCGCCCGGATCGCATCCGCCACATTTTCGATCGTGATGCCGCCTGCGAGAAAATACGGCCGCTTCATATCCTTTGTGATGCGAAAGTCATAGCTGATGCCATAGCCCTTGCCGGAATCGAGCAGGACAAGGTCTGCGCCGCTCTCCTCCGCCCTTCTCCGCGCCTCCGGCTCCGTAGCTTTGAAGGCCTTCACGACGGGGCTTCCCGTCCGCGCCTTCAGGGCGGCAATATAGTTCTCGTCTTCGCTGCCGTGAAGCTGGGCAAGATCGATCGTCCCGTCCTCCAGAAGCTCCGCGACGGCATCGAGCGGAGCATCCACGAAGACGCCGACGGCCCGGATCTCCGGCGAAAGAAGGCGCTTCAGACGGCGCGCCGTCTCGGGCGAAACGTTGCGGCGGCTCTTTTCGAAATAGAGGATGAAGCCGATATAGTCCGGCAAAAGCGCGTTTGCCGCGAGAACATCCTCGTCCCGGCTCATCCCGCACAGCTTGATCTTTGTCATGCTTCCTCCTTCAGCTCCCGGAGCTTTGCCGCCTTGTCCGCGGCGCGCATAAGCGTCTCTCCGACGAGAACAGCGTCGGCTCCGGCAGCCCGGAGCAGCGCGATATCCTCCGCCGTTTTCACACCGCTCTCGCTGACAAATACGATCCCCTCCGGAACGAGACCGCGGAGCGAGGCGCTGTTCGCGGGGTCGACGGAAAAGTCCTTCAGATTCCGGTTGTTCACGCCGAGGATCCTCGCCCCCGCCCGGACCGCCATGGCGATCTCCGAAGCGTCATGCGCCTCCACCAGAGCCGAGAGCCCCAGCTCGTCGCAGATGCCAAGGAAGCGGCAAAGCTTGCTCTCCTCCAGAATGGAGCAGATCAGAAGCACGGCCGAGGCGCCTGCAAGCTTTGCCTCGTAGATCATATATTCGTCCACGGTAAAGTCTTTCCGCAGGCAGGGAATGCTCACTGCGGCGGCGATCTCCCTCAGATGCTCCAGACTCCCGAGGAAGCGGTAAGGCTCCGTCAGGACCGAGATGGCATCCGCCCCGGCCGCCTCGTATTCATTTGCGGTCCGGAGAGGCTCATAGTGCTCGGCAATGATCCCTTTGGAGGGAGACGCCTTCTTGCACTCACAGATAAAGGCGATCCCGCCCTTCCGGAGCGCCCGTTCGAAGCTGAAGTCTCCTTTGGGGAGCGCGTAAGCCTCCGCACGCAATGCCTCGGAAGAAAGGTTCTTTTTCGCCTCCGCGACCCGCGTGCGGGCCAGGGCGGCAAGCTCGTCGAGAATGCTCATAGGGCGCTGTTTGAGAGGGAGACGAACTTCTCCAGGGTCTCATAGGCCTTTCCGGAGTCGATCAGCTCGGCGGCAAGCGCTACGCCGGCCTTGAAGTCTGCCGCCTTGCCGCAGATGTAAAGAGAGGCTCCGGCATTGAGGAGCACCGCTTCGCGCTTTGCGCCCCGGACCGTGCCCTTCAGGATGCCGCGCGTGGTCTCGGCGTTTTCCTGCGGCGTCCCTCCGACCAGCTCCTCCTTGCTGCAGCGGGTAAAGCCGAAGTCCTCCGGAGCGATCCGGTAGGTCTTGTACCAGCCGTCCTTGAACTCGCAGATCGAGGTCGGGGCGGACATCGAGATCTCATCGAGCTTATCCATGCCGTAGACGACCATGCCGCGCTCCACACCGAGCTGAATGAGGACCTGCGCGAGCGGCTGCACCAGATATTCGTCATAGACGCCGAGCAGCTGCATTTTCGGCGTTCCGGGATTCGTGAGCGGCCCGAGAATGTTGAAGACCGTGCGGAAGCCAAGCTCCTTGCGGATCGCCCCGACATACTTCATCGAGGTATGATACTTCTGTGCGAAGAAAAAGCACATGCCGCACTCCTGCAGCATTTTAATGCACAGCTCCGGGCTCTGGCTGATGTTGGCGCCGAGCGCCTCCAGGCAGTCCGCCGTACCCGAGAGAGAGGACGCGGCGCGGTTGCCGTGCTTGGCGACCTTTACGCCCCCTGCCGCCGCAACGAAAGCGGACGTCGTTGAGATATTGAAGGAATGCGCGCCGTCTCCCCCGGTGCCGACGATCTCAAAGGCATCGATCCCGGCGCCGCGGGTGTCGCAGCGGATGGCCTTCTCGCGCATGGCCGCTGCGCAGCCGGCGATCTCGGCCGTCGTCTCGGCTTTGGTGCTCTTCGTGGACAGGGCGGCAAGAAAGGCGGAATTCTGCGTCGGCGTCGTTTCTCCGCTCATGATCTCGTTCATGACCGTGTAGGCTTCGTCAAAGGTGAGGTCCTGCTTCTCGGTGATCTTATAAATGGCTTCCTTGATCATAGTTCTTCTCCTCTGTTTCTAAATTTAATTTTATGTTTATAAACACAAAAAATTACGCAGCATCTGCTTCCCGTCCGGCGTAAGAATGGACTCCGGATGGAACTGCACGCCATAGATCGGATATTCCCGGTGCTCGACGGCCATGACCTCCCCTTCCTCCGTCACGGCAGTGACCTTGAGGCAGGAGGGAATCGTTTTTTCATCCGCCGCCAGGCTGTGGTACCGCGCGACCGGCATTGTTTCCGGAAGGCCGCGGAAGAGCCGGCTTTCCGGATCCGGCCAGACGACGGACTGCTTCCCGTGCATCAGGCGCTTTGCATAGGTCACCGTTGCGCCGAAGGCGGCGCAGATCGCCTGATGGCCCAGGCAGACCCCCAGAAGCGGGATCTCCTTCCCGAGCGTCCGGGCCGCTTCCACGAGGATACCGGCATCCTCCGGTCTTCCGGGGCCGGGGGAAAGAAGGATATGCTTCGGTGCGAGCGCGCGGATCTCGTCCACCGTCATTTCATCGTTCCGGATAACGCGGATCTCCGGGTCAAGCTCTCCGACATACTGGTAGAGATTGTAGGAGAAGCTGTCGTAATTGTCGATCAGAAGGGTCATAGATCTTCCTCCTCCACGGCCTTCAGGGCATTGACTACGGCTTTGGCCTTGTTGATGCATTCCTCGTATTCCTTCTCCGGCACGGAGTCCGCCACGATGCCGGCCCCGCTTCGAATAAAGACCTTGCCGTTTTTCCGATAGGCTATGCGGATGGCGATGCAGGTGTCCATGTTGCCGGCAAAGTCGATATAGCCGATGGCCCCGCCGTAAATGCCGCGTTTGTTGTTCTCGAGCTCTCCGATGAGCTGGCAGGCCCGGATCTTCGGGGCGCCGGAGAGCGTTCCCGCCGGGAGAACGGACTCAATGGCATCCAGGGCGTCCTTGTCCGCGCGGATCTCGCCCCGGACGGTAGAACCGATATGCATCACGTGGGAATATCGCTCCACCGAGCGGAGCCGCTCGACCGTTACGCTCCCGAAGCGGGAGATCCGGCCGAGATCGTTTCTCCCGAGGTCGACCAGCATGTTATGCTCGGCCAGCTCCTTCTCATCCGCAAGCAGCTCCTGCTCAAGAAGGAAGTCCTCCTCGTCCGTCTTCCCTCTTGGCCGTGTCCCGGCCAGAGGGAAGGTGTGGAGGACGCCGTTTTCCAGCTTGACAAGCGTCTCGGGGGATGCCCCCGCAACCTCGACGTCCGTCCCGCTGAAGTAGAACATATACGGGGAGGGGTTGATGGTGCGGAGCATACGGTAGGCGTTGAAGAGGCTGCCCTCAAACGGGGCCTCGAGGCGATTGGAAAGGACGATCTGGAAGATATCCCCCTCGCGGATATGGTGCTTCGCCTTTTCGACCATGGCACAGTATCTTTCCCGGTCAAAGAGCGGCCGGAACTCGCCCAGGAGATGTCCGCCGTCCTGCTCCTTTTTTTTGCCCTTCGTCAGCAGCTGGCGCATCCGCTCCAGCTCAAGCACAGCGCGGTTATACTCCGTTTCCGCATTCTCCAGAGAAATATTGACGATCAGAATGATCTTCTGGCGGAAGTTGTCAAAGGCGATGACCCGGTCAAAGAGCATCAGGTCCGCATCCCGGAAGTTCTCAGTATCCTCCGCGTCCCGCCGGACGGTAGGCTCGGAGTAACAGAGATAATCATAGGAAAAATATCCGACCAGACCGCCGGTAAAGGAGGGCAGATCATTCAGGCGCGGGCTGCGGTATTCCGCGAGGATCTGCCGGAGATAGGAGGAAGGATCCTCCGTCTGCACCGTGACATCTCCGATCTTCATCCGGTCTCCGATGCAGGTGATCTCCAGTTTGGGGTCATAGCCGAGGAAGGTGTATCTCCCCCATTTTTCCTTTTCCGCAACGGATTCCAGCATGTAACAGTGCGAGGAAACATTCTTCAGGATACGCATGCATTCGATCGGCGTGCAGATATCGGAGAGGATCTCGCAGCTCACCGGGAGCACACGGTATTCCCCTTCCGATGCAAACCGGCGAACCTCCTCCGGTTCCGGGTAGATCTTCATTGCTTTGTCTCCTTCCGGCAAAAAATGAATAAAAAAATCCCTGACAGAATAAAACATCTGTCAGGGACGAATGACAAGATCCGCGGTGCCACCCTGCTTCGCGATAGGATCGATCTCTATCGCGCTCTTAGCGGTTACGATCATAACCCGGCAACTGACGTATGCTCCCCACGTCGCAGGATACTCTGCTCTCGCATTTCGCTGCGCCCTCGGCGGCCCATTGTGACGACCCGTATCCTGCCTGACTTCCACCTTGCTCAGGCTCTCTGTGAGGGCTTTGATCGTCTTTACTCCCGCTTCATCGGTTTACTTGGCTAAATTACCACAGGTTCTTTGATTTGTCAACATTTTTATTTTATTGTCGGATTACTTTCGTTTTAAGATCTCCGTAAGAGTATCCAACAAAACCGGAACATCGATCGGTTTTGCAACGTGGGCATTCATGCCGGCGGCAAAAGCGAGCTGGCGGTCCTCCTCGAAGGCGTTGGCCGTCATGGCAATGATGGGGATCTGCGCAATTGCCTTGTCCGGCAGGGCACGAATACGGCGCGTCGCGTCATAGCCGTTCAGGATCGGCATCTGGATATCCATCAGGATGGCATCATACTGCCCGGGCTGCGCCGCGCTCATCTTTTCCACGGCAACTGTGCCGTCCTCCGCCGTATCGACCGTAAAGCCGACCTCTTCGAGGATCTCGACGGCGATCTCCCGGTTGAGCTCATTGTCCTCCACCAGAAGAAGCTTTGTTCCCGTAAAGTCGGGCTTCGTTTCCTCCGATTCCTCCTCCGCCTTGACGGCATATGGCTCGGAGAGCACCTCGCGCAGCTCGGAGAGGAAGATCGGCTTCGAGATAAAGTGCGTTACGCCGGCCTCGCGGGCCTCCTCCTCGACGTCTCCCCAGTCATAGGAGGAGAGCACGATGATGGGCTTCCCGTCTCCAATTATGCGCCGGATGCGGCGCACGGTCTCGATGCCGTTCATGTCCGGCATCAGCCAGTCGACAATATAGACGGCAAAGGGATCGCTCCGGTCGCAGGCGTACTGCGTGCGCGCGACGGCTTCCCGGCCGCTGGTGGTCCACTCGGGGCGGATGCCGATCTCGGTGAGCATCTTGCAGACGGAGATGCAGCAGTCCATATCGTCGTCGACGACGAGAGCCGGAGCGCCCGTCAGCTCGGGGATCGGGCGGCTGGAGACCTCCCGGTCACACTTGCGGAAGCTCAGGCGGACGTTGAATTCGCTGCCGACGCCTTCCTTGCTCGTGACCGTGATCGTCCCTCCCATCATGTCCACGATGTTCTTCGTGATGGCCATGCCGAGGCCGGAGCCCTGAATGCCGCTGACGGTTGCCGTCTGGGCGCGGGTAAAGGGCTCAAAGATATGCTCGAGAAATTCCGGGCTCATGCCGATGCCGGTATCCCGGACGCTGAAGGTAAAGTCGGCATAGCCCTCCGGGGCGTCCGGATTCTGCGTGATCCGGACCGCGACCTGTCCGCCGGGGCCGGTAAACTTGATGGCATTGGAGACGATGTTGAGCAGGACCTGATTGAGGCGGAGCCGGTCGCAGACGATGTCCTCCGTCTTCACGTCCATGGTATCGATAAAGAAGTCGATCTGGTGGGCCTTGATGTCCGCCTGCACGATGGTGCGCAGGTCGTGAAGGACATCGGGAAGATGCGTATCCTTCTCGACGATCTTCACCTTTCCGCTCTCGATGCGGCTCATGTCGAGCACGTCGTTAATGAGCGAAAGCAGATGGCTCGAGGAGGTCTGGATCTTGTTCAGGTATTCCTTCACAAGAGAGGTATTGTCAATGTGGGCAGCTGCGAGGCCTGTGAACCCGATGATCGCGTTCATCGGCGTACGGATATCGTGGGACATGCTGTTGAGGAACGTCGTCTTGGCGCGGTTGGCATGCTGGGCGGCGTTGAGCGCATCCTCCAGGACCTTGCGGCTCTTTTCCTGCTCGGCGAGGATCGCATCGATGTTGCGGAAGCCCATGACGACATGCAGAGGCTCGCCCTCGGATGAGATCTTGACCGCGTGGGCATTGAAATAATGGGTCTCGCCGTCGACCAAGGCTCTGTAGCTATAGTCCATTTCGGACACGGAGGCGAACTGTTCCTCCAGATGTTCGGCTGAGAGCGCCTCGAGGAACGCGTCCTTATCCTCCGGGTGCACCCGGTCGCGCGCGTAGTTGCCGACGATGGCGGAAAGCGGGAAGCTCTTGGTTTCTCTCGTAAGCTCATCCGTGACATAGCCGTCGAGCTTGATCACCTCGGCATAGTTCTTCTCCGGCTTAATAGTGAATACATTGAGGTAATCCTCGGAAAGCGCGCCGATTATATTCTTCTGGGCACTGATTGCCTCTTGTATCCTGCGCTCCTTCAGGCGCTCTCCTCGGAAAAAGACAATGTCGATGGCAAGAAGCAGGGCAAGGGCCGCTGCTATTATGAAGGTGATGGTAAAGTTTTGTACCTGGCCCTGAAGCTGCTTCATAGGGATGACGGATACGATAATCCGCTCACTATCGCTCTTCAAGTGTTCATAGGCCCAGTAACATGCCTCGCCGGAGGCATTGGAGGCCTCAAAGCTTCCCTTTTCATTCGAAGCCATCTCCGTGCGAAGCTCGTCCTCATTCACGACGCCCTGGTTATACGAATAGACATAACTGAAAAAGGTTTCATTTTTCATGCTTCCGGGCCGAATGATATACTCGCCGTCGGTATCAATGAGGGCAACATCGGCTTTATCCCCATATTCGGTCGGAAAGGTCCAGCGCTCCTCGAGCAGGCTCACAGGCACAACATAGAGCAGCACGGCGTCCTGCTTTTCTCCGCTCTCGTTTATGAGCTTAACATTGCTGCAGAAGGCTACCACGTTGGAACCCGTTTGCGGATTATTGTATCGGTGCGTAATATGCAGTATGCCATCCTTCGACACATCAGAGAAAATAGAGGACAGAGAGCTTTTTGAATAATCTACCGTAAAATCATACGGATTGGACGCCTTAGCATCGACGGAAAGGCCGGTGAGGCTGTCAGCCCAGATCAGCTGGGCCGATGTATTCTCTCCTGCAGTAAGCTGCCGAAGCATAACGATCGCATCTTCCATGGAGAAATCTGTGCCGTTGACAAGATTTGCCCACCGGTCAGCCGCCGACTGGGAATCCTCCAGATAGTTGCTGGCGATCTCCGCAAGAACCTCCGTAGTGTCGGAAAACTTCGTGCGCGCCTGCGCAGCAGAGGACTCCGCCGCATTTTCGGCATAGATCCATACGCTTAGTGCGACAACAGCAGCAATTATACAGTTGACAAATACAATAATTGTCCTTTTCATAAAGCCTCCGGCACTGCATGGGCAGCGCCTAGAATTAAGAAACAGAAAATGCTCTCAGTTGATACCATTCTGGTTTAAATATTCCAGCCGTTCATAGACTGCGCTGTTTTCGCTGCCAACTTCGTAAAGCTTTAAAGCGCTGTTGGCAATTTCCTCGTCCTCTGCCGTGATCTTCTCCTCCGTTACGTAAATGAGCCGATCCCAGCTGATATAGGGGAAGCCTTCCAGGCCGTTATTCTGATTTGATGTGGGCATTTTTTTGATGTTGCGCAGCACGGCCATTTCACTGTCCGTAAACATAAAGCGCAGAAATTCGTTCGTTAATTCGAGATCGTCTGCATTTTTATAGACCCCGATATAAAGGGAGCCCGTCTGGTTTACATAAGCTGCACCATTGTCTTCAAACGCCATGGGAACGAACTCATAGCGGAAAGGCGAGGCAGTAAAGGCTTCGGATTTCGCTTCCCGCTTGGCGGTTCCGCAGAAGTTACCGGTAGGGATAATCTGGATGGGAACATCACCTTCAAAAAAGCGGAGGATCATAGCGTTATAGGTATCCTCAAGCGTGTTGCCTTCCTCGTTGATATATCCGGCTTCGTAAAGAGCGCCCATCTTTGCCAGGGTATCATCCAGGGCGGCCTTGTCTTCTTCTCCATTGATAAGCTGCTGCAGATAATAGGCAACAAAGGTGCGGTTATAATGACCGGAATCAATATAGATCGGCTTTTCATAGCCTGCCTCGGTCAGCTGCCTGGCGGCGCTGACCAGAGAGGAATAGTCGGTAGGAACCTCCACTCCGGCACTCTCCAGAAGATCAAGGTTTACCATGTAGCCCATGATCTGAAGATAGATTGGCAGCATGACCTGCTGACCATCGTATTCGCCGGTTTTTAAAAGCTCGGCATTTAAATTGGAAAAATCAATGCCGGCCTGGTTCAGATCTTCGGCATTGAGCAGAATCTCCGTGTTCGTTACATTGGCAACATCCCACCAGTCACAGATGAAAAGATTGATCTCCTCCCCCGTGGCAAACCGGTTTGCCATGTCTTCACGCGTGTTGTCGAGCTTTGTGTATACCACATCCACATCGGGATAATAGTTTTTAAAATCAAGCGCTACCTGATCCAGCGCTTCAAAGTTGCCCCAGCCTCCTACTACATAAAGTGTAGCTTTGGCAGAGGTATCAAGCGCAGGTGTGAAGCCCTGCTCGGCGGGAGCTGTCGTGCCGGTCTCCGTTTTTTCCGCGCCGCAGGCGGAAAGAGAGAGCAGCATTGCGAGGGCAAGCAGAATAACCGTAAATTTTTTCATTTCCTTCTCCTCCAGTAAGCGTTGTCGGCCTTCGTCAGGCCGGGAGCCCTTCCGTGAGCATCCGCTCAAAGTCCTGCTTCGGAACCGGCTTGGAATAATAGTAGCCCTGAATGGCGTCGCAGCCGAGGCGCTTGAGGATCTCGACCTGCTCCGCCGTTTCCACGCCTTCCACAACGGACTCCATGCCCAGCTCGCGGATAACCTCCAGCATATGCCGCACGATCATCTCCCCGCGGGGCGTGCCGATGTTGTCCGTGAGGCTCTTGTCGATCTTCGTCACGTCAAAGGGCAGGACGCCGAGGCTTGTGAGAGACGAATAGCCGGAGCCGAAATCGTCCAGATGCAGAGGGAAGCCGGCGTCTTTGAGCTCCCGCATCCGGTCTGCGATCTGTTCGCTGAGGAAGGCCGAGCTCTCCGTGATCTCAATGGGAACGAGCTCCTTCGCGATCCCGGTTTCTTCGGCATGCCTGCAATACCGCTCCACGACGCCCGGGCCGAGAAGCGTTGCGCGCGACATGTTGATCGAGACCGGGACGACCGGCTTTCCCTCGCTCTGCCACTGCTTCTGCGCCTCGCAGACCCATTGGAAAATATATTCGTCGAGCTCGGCAACGTTGCCGTCCTTTTCAAAAAGCGGAATGAAGCGATAGGGCGGAATATAGCTGCCGTCCGGTTTTTTCCAGCGCACCAGCGCTTCGGCGGCAACGATGCGCCCATGCCTCGGATCCACCTTCGGCTGGAACCAGGCCTCGAATTCGCGCTTCTTGATCGCATCGTAAAATTCCGCCTCGGTCTGCTGCTCCTCGCGCTGCTTCTGCGCAAGCGGCCCGTCATAGGTGCCGACATTGTGCGTGTAGGAGTGCTTCACGGTATTGAGGGCACTGATGGCACGGTCACAGATGCGGTTGATGCTGAGGCTGCAGTCCACTCTTTCATAGACGCCGATCTTGAGGCGGATATGCTCCACCGATGCGATCTCCCGAACCGCTCCGAGCGCCTCCTCCACGGCCTCCGCTTTGGGAACCGCTTCCGACGGAAACATGGCGATCATCCGGTCCGCTCCATAGCGGCCGGCAATGCCGCCCCAGGCCGCCGCGTCGCGGCCGAGCCGTTCCGCAACCGCACGGAGGATCCGGTCTCCCACCGCATCGCCGTAGGTGCTGTTGATGAGCTTGAACTCACGGATGTCCGTTATCATTACGGTGTATGGCTTCTCTGGCTCCTCGCCGAGCAGCTTCCGGGCATAATGATAAAAGGCTTGTCTCGTATAAAGCCCTGTCAGCTCGTCGAGCTCGATGGAATGGATCTCGGCCGCCGCCTCGCGCATGCGGATCATGTTGCGGATTCTCGCGAACATGACCGTAGGGTTGTACGGCTTCTCAAGGAATTCGACGGCGCCCAGCTTCAGGCAGCGCTCCTCGGTGTCTCTCTCTTCGTCTGCCGTCATCACGATGACGGGGACGGCGGACAGGAGCGGATCGTCATGGATCCGGCTTAAGAACTCAAAGCCGTTCATCACCGGCATCTGCAGATCCAGCAGGATCAGCGAGATCTGCTGCCGGGCGCGCTCAAGAAGGGCCAGGCCTTCTGCGCCGTTTTCTGCCTCGAGGATCTCATATTCGTCTTCCAGAAGATCCTTCAGGATCTCCCGGTTCATTTCATTGTCTTCGATGACCAGGATCTTGCGCATGGTGTGCTCTCCTTCTTTGGCTCAGCCTTGGGACGCGGTAAACTCTCCGATCGCCGCGAGGACCTCCTCGCAGCATTCCTTCACGGCGGGATAGGCCGCCTTCGCATGCTCGATATCTTTTCCGCCGCGCAGATCCTCCGTCAGGTCGGAGGCAAGCTTCCTCAGCTTGAGGAAAGCAAGGTTTGCCGCCACGCCCTTGAGGGTGTGGGCCGCGCGGAAGGCCGTCTCCATATCTCCGCTCGCCATGGAGCTCTGCAGGAGGGCAAAGGAGTCGTCCTTCGGGAACATGGCGATATACTTTGCGACTCTCTCCTCCTTGCGCAGCTGGCTCATCGCTTCTTCGTAGCCCCCGCCAATGCGGTCATAAAATTCCTTTACAGTCATAATTGCTCCTCTATATTGGATTGAATTTTTTGGATCATTCCCCGTCTGCTGCCGGCAGAGCGCCGGTCTGCAGCCAGGTGATGATGTCCTTGGAGCAGCGCTCCGGGATCTCAAACTGAATATTGTGCCCGATGCCCTCATAGTTCCGGTAGCTGTCTTCCCCGACATGGAACAGCTCGCAGAGCTCCGATTGATATTCCGTCAGGGTCATCGTGTCGTCGTCCCCATGCAGGATCAGAACGGGGAGAGAGGGATCAAAGACGGAGTAAAGATCCGTGAGGTCTGTGGCCATCAGGCCGAGGAAGATGTTGGTCCAGGATTTTTGGGAAAGGCACTGGGCTTCTTTTTTCATATAATTGAGAAAAACGTCAAAATCTTCCTTGATCGCGTCCTCCACGGGATCGGTGGCATACCAGACATCCATAAAGGCGTCCGAGGGATGCTCGTCCTCCCCCAGCGGCGCCACATATTTCAGATAGGCCCCGCCGAGCGTCGGATTCTGATATCCCTCCACCGGAACGGAGCTCACCAGCACGAGTTTGCTGCAGCGCTCGGGGAACATCAGGGCAAAGGTCTGTGCCGTGAAGCTGCCGAGCGAATGCCCTACCACGATCGCCTGGTCAATACCCATGGCGTCAAAGAAAGCCTCAAGGTCCGTCGCATAGGTGATCGTAGTATAGTAGCCGTCCGGCTGGTCGCTCTTCCCCATTCCGCGCAGGTCCGGGAGGTAGACATGGTAGCCCGCCTCGGCAAAGTAAGGCGCCGCCAGGCTCCAGGAACGGGAATTGTCCGTCATGCCATGCTGCAGGATGACGGCTTCCCCGTCCGGATCTCCCATCTCCACATAGGCCATCGTGATCCCCGTGGAGAGCGTCACATACTGTTTGGCCTCCAGCCAGTCTTCCTGAGAGATCGCCTGCGGAAGCGTCTTCTCCTCGGCGGGAGCATCGTCCGCATAGGCAATGCCGGAAAGCGCGATGATCCCGGCAAGGATCAACGAAAGAAGCTTTCGGTTCATAACAGATCCTCCATAATCGCAACCCCGCCTTTGCGGGGTATAATTCTTCTTTCTACAGCATACCACAGAAAGCCAAAAAATAAAAGCGAATTCTCTCGTTCTGCATCAAAAGGAAACGGGCCTCCCTTCCGGAAAGCCCGTTTTTCCTCGTTTTCGCTTTTTTAGAACAGAGAGAGAAGCGCTTCCTTTGTCGTAAAGCCGACCGAGGTGTTTACCACCTGTCCCCCGCGAAAAGCGACGACCGTCGGGATCGCGCTGACGCGATAGGCCGCCGCCAGCACAGGTTCTTCATCGACATTGACCTTGCACACCTTGATCTCCCCTGCCTTCTCCTCGGCAATGCCCGCAACAACGGGGGCCAGCATCCGGCAGGGTGCGCACCAGGATGCCCAGAAATCCACCAGGACCGGAATCTCCGACTCCAGGACCTCTGCCTTGAAATTGCTTTCGGTAACGGTTACTTCCATCTTATTTTATCTCCTTTGACTTATAATACAGCATGCAGTGGCAAAAGCCTTCAAAGTCGGGATCCGCGATCTGGCCGCGAAATTCCCGGCACATGCATTTTGTTTCCTCCGTCCGTTCCGTCCGGCAGGGGCAATAGCCGCCGGTCCGCTTCAGGCCTTCCCTGACCATGGCTACGATCTCCGGATCCGGATTCAAAGTGACGCTCATTTTCGCTTTCCCTCCTTCTGTTTCGTCAGACTGCACAAAATGCAGTCTTTTCCTGTTTCTATTTTCGTGCTTTCTTTGTTTGACTTGGAAAAATGCTTAAATTATCGGCTAAAAGTTGCTCAAATTAAGTTCGGAAAATTGCTCAAATTGCTCTTGGAAAATTGCTCATTTTATTTCTCTACGATTTCTGCCCAACGAATTTTTTGAATTTTGCTTTTTTAATTTTCGGAAAATTGTCCGTTTTTTGAAATTTGCCCGCTTAAAAATCGGATTTTCGTCCAAATTCGGAAAATCGGCCAAAAAAAAGTGGGAAAATTGCTCAAGAAACTAGTTGACGTAATCGAGGTGGTGTGTTATTATCAGGAAAAAAGTTGTGGGCGGTGACGCGAGTGGATACTGATTTTAATTACAAGCCGAGGCTCATCGATGCCCGGCTGCAGGAATATCTGAAGATCTTCGGCGCTGTCACGATCGACGGGCCCCGCTGCTGCGGGAAAACGTCGACCGGGGAGCATGCGGCCAATTCCAAGATCCTCATTGCAGACGGCAAATCCGAGAGCTCGACGGTCGCCCTGGCGAAGATCGATGCCACGCTCCTTTGGGCCGGGAAGCAGGATGCGGAGTTTCCCCTTCTGATCGACGAGTGGCAGGAGGTCCCCGCCATTTTTGACACCGTCCGCTTCGATGTGGACAAAACACAGAAAAAGGGCCGTTTTATTCTGACCGGCTCCGCCGTTACGGAAGATACGCGCCATTCCGGTGCCGGCCGGTTCGGCTCACTCAAGATGTCGACGCTCTCGCTTTATGAGATGGGAAAAAGCACAGGGACCGTCTCTCTCCGGGCGATCTTTGACGACCCTTCTGCCGTTTCGGGTCTCGCCGCTCCCTGCAGCCTGGAGGATCTGGCGCTCATTCTCGGCGCCGGCGGCTGGCCGGCCAGCCTGACGCTTCCTGCCGATGTCGACCCCGCCTCCGCCTCGCAGCGGATCGCGGAGGAATATCTCTCCAAGGTCTGCTCTTCGGATCTGAAAAAAGTGGGCGGTTTCAAGCGCACTCCGAACCCGACGCTTCTGAGAAAGGTGCTCCATGTGCTGGCAGAGTGTGATTCCAGCGTGGTCTCGATCACCGATCTGCAGAACCGCCTGAATGAAAAGGGCGTCACGATCGCGCGCAACACGCTCAGCCTTTATATCGATATTCTCAAAAAGCTCTTCCTGATCTCGGACATCGAAGGCATCTCCTTCATAGACCAGTCTCCCCGGAAGATGATGACCTCGCCGAAGCGCAGATTCGTTGACCCCAGCCTGCTTCTTGCCGCTCTGGAGAAGAATCCCAAGGAACTCAAGAACGATATCAAGACCTTCACGATGGCTTTCGACAATCTCTGCTGCCACGATATGCAGGTCTATGCAATGGCGAACAATGCAAAGCTCTATCATCTTAAAGACGGCTACGGCTGGACGGCTGACTCGGTATTGAAGCTGGATGACGGCCGCTGGGCAATCTTCAAGCACGTTCTCAGTTCGGCGGATGTCGACGATGCCGCCGCAAAGCTCGTCAAGATCAAAAAAGCCTTTGAGAATTTCGAAACGCCGATCTCCTATTGCGGCGTGATCTGCGGAACGGGCTTTCCCGCCGCTTTCATGCGGCCGGACGCCGTCGTGGTCCTTCCGATCACGGCGATCGCCCCCTGAAATAACAACAGGCCGGCTTGCCGGCCGGCCTGTGTCCTGTTGCTTTCAGCAATGCCCTTTCTGCTTCGGTTTGCCGACCGAAGCAGAGCTGCGGGATCCGATCCGCTTGCCGGCGGCCGGGTCTCACCCACAGAAAACACATACGCGCTGTTTTTCAAAGAGAAAAGCGGCGGGTGTGCGCGGTAGAATTCGCTCTTGCGGTATACATAATACACGAGACATTTGAAAAAATCAACCCCTGCATTCCAATTTCCATCCGGAGGGAGGTGAGCCTATGCCGAAGAAAATTCAAGAGCCGGAATACGGCGATGAAGTCCGCGTCCGCGGGATCCGCGCCAAAGGGTTCGGGCAGCTGCCGCGGATCGTTTTTGTCGATCCGGCCGTCTCCGTGACGGCAAAAGGCATTTATGCTTATTTCTGCTCCTATACCGGAAGCGGAAAGAACACCGCCTTCCCGACGCGCAACCGCATTCTGCACGATCTCGGCCTCTCCAAGGATTCCTATTACAAGCACTTCAACACGCTGATCGAAAAAGGTTACGGCTTGATCACCGTTGACAAGGCAGAGGCTCCGGGCTCTCAGTTTCAGAAGAACATCTATACGATCGAGAGTTTCCCTTCCCGCTATGCAAGCGAGAAAGAATTTCCCCAGGCAAGCACCGCGATGGCGGCCGCCCTTTCCGAGGTTCGGAAGCATCAGGACCTCTGCGCCGCAGGCTACGGCATTGCGCCGAAGGCCGTCATGATCGACCCGGAGCTTTCCGTTCAGGCAAAGGGCGTTTATGCCTATCTCTCCTCCTTTGCCGGCGCCGGGACGACGGCCTCCCCCAGCATCGAGACGATGACCTATCACCTCTCGCTGACCGACCATACGCTCCGCCGATATATCACGGAGCTCATCTCCGCCGGGCTGATCTCCCGGGAATCAAAAACGGAGAACGGCCGATTCAGCGGCTACGTTTATCATCTCCTTGCCGATCCCGCACGCTACCGTGAGGAAAAAAACCAAAACGGTAATTTTTCGGCGGATGTTTTTCCGCAGGGTGGTAAAATTCAGGACATGGAAAATCAGGACGTGAAAATTCCGGACGCACCGATCCGGGACGCCGAAAAATCGGACGCGGCAATTTCGGACACTAACAAAGCAAACTCCGCCACAAACAGTTCCAACACAAACGTGCTTTATCACGATCCATCCTTCCCTGCTCTCCCCCGCCGAATGCCGAAGCGCGCAGACGGATCGATCGATTACGAAAAGAATTATGCGGGTGTTTTGCGGGAGCTCTCCGAACGGCAGACTATTCCTGAGAGTTATATGCACCGGTATCCCCTCATGGCTACGGCCGTCCGCATCATTTCGGAGTGGGACGATCTCTCCCGCCCGGAACTGTATTCCACGCCGGAGGGAGAAGCCTGGAGAAAAGCGTTTTTGCTTTTCGTTCAGGTCCTTTCCGAGATGCTGACGGAAGGGCACGAAACGGTGGTCCACGAGCAGTCGATCTCCCCGGAGATGGTCTACGAAAAGCTGATGGAAAATCATCTCGTCATCAATTCGCTCGATCTGCTGGATCTCAGCTCTTTGCGGGATACGGCGGTCGGGCGCTACCTGGAACAGGCCTCGCGCCAAAGGATCTCGAATCCGACTGCCTATATGAAGGCCATCGTCTGGACGGTCCTCTGCGAGCCGGCCTGAGAGGAAGGCGTCAAAGGCCGTATTTTTCCAGATAGGCGTCTACGTTGTGCTCCTCAGAGTATTTGTCGATAAATTCATTGACAAGCCCGTTGAAGGTGAGGCCTTCGGATTTCAGATAGCGCGAGAGCTTATTGTACTTCGTCGGAGCGACGAGGCAATTGACGCGCTTGGTCAGGCGCTCCTTCTGTGGCTTTCGCGGAGGAACGCTGTCTGACGGTTTCGATTCTGCCGGGAGAACCGGCATCTCGGCCACGTAATGGCTCTCGGGATCCTGCTTTTGTTTTGCCTGCCCATTTTTGGGTGTGGGCTCTTTTTTTCCTTCCGGCTTTTTCTCTTCCGTTTTTTCGGAGGAAAGCTCTTCGACAAAATCCGTTACCAGAGTCTCGGAATCGTCGGTGTCCGTCAGCATCTGTTCCCAGTCGTCGTTTTCTCTCCGGTGCGCTTCCAGCTCCTTCATGCGGGAGGCGCGGGAGGATCTTCTTTCAGGCATGTTTCTTCTCCAGTCTGTCAAGAATGGCAACGGTCAGGTCATAAAAATCCTTGCCGGGTTTTGACTTTTTGTTATAGGAGAGCATATCGGTCTGCAGGATCTTGGAGCCGATAGCGTCGGCGTCGCTGTTGTGGATCGAGGCAACGATCGGATGCGGATCGAGAGCTGCGGCCCGCTTCTGCAGCGTTTCCCGCGCAAGGCGGTGCACAGTGTAGTTGCAGTCCTGGTTCAGGATAAAGGCGAGAACTTCGGAGCTTTTCTTCTCTCCGGCCTTGATCTTGCTGAGTTTTTTCATGTCTTTATAGAGTTCGGTGATCGCGCTGAGCGAGCCGTCATCCGATACCGTCGGGACGATAAAATATTCAGCCGCGATATATGCCATGTTCAACAGAATGCTGCGGGAGGGCCCGGTGTCGACCAGGATATAATCAAAATCATAATTCTCATTGAGAATGTCGATGGCGTCCTGCAGGAGATAGATATCTGTGATCTCCGTAAAGGTTTTTTCTGCTTTTGAAAGTTCCGGTGTAGCCGGCAGAATGGAATAATTTTCCAGTGTCTGGATCGCATCCGAGATCGGGACCTCAGCCTTCAGCACGTCGTAGATGCCTGCTTTGCCCGTCTCCGCACTGACATATTTTGAAAGATTGCAGGACTGGTCAAGATCAATCAGGAGAACCTTCTTCCCGAGCGTGTGCATCGATGTCGCGATCTCGATGCAGGCCGTGGTCTTCCCTACTCCGCCTTTCTGGTTTGTGATTGCAATTACGGTCGCCATGTGTTACTCCTTTGGATTTTTTCCTTCGCATTTTAATGCTTATGTTTATGTTTGTCAACCTGTTTATAAATATAAACATCACTATAAACATAAGAATAAACATATTTATCCGCATACACATAAACACAAATATAAACCGATTTGTATTTATAAAAGTAAATATAAACATGTTTATAAACATAAATATTTTGTTTGCAATGAGCAGGAAGTGTGGTATAATAAAACAAATTAAGATTAAAGGAGAACAGACCATGAAAAAAGACAAAAACGTAGATATCGAGATCCGGGTACCTGAGATAAAGGATGCCGAGACCTGTCTCAAGATCGCGGCAGGAGCCGCCGGCGCCCTGATCCTCATCAAGATCACGGCAAAAGTGATCCGCACCGTGAAGGAAAAAAAGCAGGACAAGAAGCTCAAAAAGCTTGACCATAAGGTCAGCGAGCTCGAAGCGCGGGTAGCAAGGCTCGAGAAGTAAGGAGAAAAGGGAATGATCAGCTCCTTCTGCAAAAAGCCGCTCTGGGAATGCTCCCGCGATCTGGCGGAGGTCGCCCAGGGAGTCAAGAGCGCCGAGACCGTCATCAAGGACGCAAAGCTCGTCAACGTATGCACGCATGAGATCCAGAGCCACACGGACATTGCCATCCACTCCGGCCGCATCGCATATATCGGCAATGCGGACCACTGCATCGGACCCGAAACAAAGGTCATCGAGGCAAACGGCCAGTATGTGACGCCGGGCCTCCTCGACGGGCATATGCACATTGAGTCCTCCATGCTCTCCGCGGGAGAGTATGCCCGCGCCGTCATCCCACACGGGACCGTCGGCGTATATTACGATCCGCATGAGATCTGCAACGTCATGGGCACGCCGGGCGTGGATCTGATGATCAACGATGCCAAACGCACGCCGCTGAAGGCCATGCTGACGTATCCCTCCTGTGTGCCGGCAGTTCCGGGCTTTGAGGATTCCGGCTCGGTCGTTACTTCCAAGGACATCGAGGAGCAGATGAAGCGCAGCGAGGTCGTCGGGCTCGGGGAAATGATGAACTTCCCCGGCATCCTGGGCAGCGTGGAAGAGACCCACGCCATCACGGGAAATACGCTCCGGGCCGACAAGGTCGTTACCGGACACTATTCCATCCCGGAGACGGACCGCGGGCTCAACGCCTATGTGGCAAGCGGCATCCGCTGCTGCCATGAGTCGACCCGCGCGGAGGATGTGCTGGCCAAGGTTCGTCTCGGCATGTACGCCCAGATGCGCATGGGCTCGGCCTGGCACGACCTGCCCATTATCTGCAAAGCAATGACGGAGCAGCACATCGACACGCGCTTCCTCTGCCTGATCTCGGACGATACGCATCCGTACACGCTCCTGCGGGACGGACATCTCGATTATCTGATCCGCGTTGCCGTCAGCTGCGGCATCGATCCTATTACGGCCGTGCAGATGGTAACGATCAATACCGCCACCTGCTTCCGGATGGACCACGAGCTCGGCTCTCTGACACCGGGCAAGTGTGCCGACATCGTCTTTGTCAATGACCTTGCCAAATTTGACGTTCAGCGCGTTCTCATCGACGGCGAAGAGATCGCGGCCGAGGGGAAGATGCTCTCCGAACCCGCCCCCTTCGAATATCCGAAGGAGGCCATGGCAACGATGCATGTGGGCGAAGTGATCACACCGGAGACCTTCCGTGTGCCGACGCAGGCAAAGGAGAAGGCCAAGATCAACGTTATCGAGATCATTCCGGCCCGCGTCAGCGATATTGCAAGACAGCTCGAGATCCCGGTCGTGGACGGATGCCTGGAGTCGGACCTCAGCCAGGATGTGCTGAAGACCTTCGTCTTCGAGCGGCATCACCAGACCGGAAAGCACGGGATCGGCTTTGTCAAGGGCTTCCACATCGAAAGCGGTGCCATGGCGTCGACGGTGGCGCATGATGCGCACAATCTGCTCGTCGTCGGCACGAATGACGAGGATATGGCGCTTGCCGCCAACACGCTCATTGCCTGCGGAGGCGGCATGTGCATCGTGAAGGAAGGAAAAGTGCTCGGTCTGGTCGAGCTGCCGCTGGCAGGGCTGATGAATCCGCTGCCGAATGAGATTATGGCGTCCCGCGTTGAGCAGCTGGAGGGAGCCTGGAAGGATATCGGATGCAATATCGTCTCTCCGTTTATGACGATGGCGCTGATCCCGCTGGCCTGCCTGCCGGATCTCCGGCTGACCGATCGCGGTCTTGTGGACTGCAACCGGTTCTGCTTCGTGCCGCTGGAGTGTGATTCCTACGACGAGGACGTCGTCAACATCGGCTGAGCATGCAGACAAAAGAAGAACTGAATGAAGGCCTCATTGCCTTTCTGAAGGCGAGCCCAACGGCATTTCACGCTGTAGCGGAAATGAAAAAATTTCTTTCCTCCCGCGGCTTCCGCGAGCTAGCCGAAGGGGAGAACTGGGAAGTGCAGCCGGGCGGGCGCTATTATGTGACGAGAAACGGATCAAGCCTCATCGCCTTCACCGTCGGGCCGAAGGATCCCTGCCGGAATTTTCAGATCGCCGCTGCACATACGGATTCCCCGGCCTTCAAGCTCAAGGAGAAGGCCGAACTGAGCACGGCGGGGAAGTATACCCGCCTCAATACCGAAGGATACGGCGGCATGATCTGCTCGTCCTGGCTGGACCGGCCGCTTTCAATCGCGGGCCGGGTGATGACGCGGGAAGCAGACGGGAGCATCCGCAGCCGCCTTTTGAAGATCGACCGGGACCTCCTGCTGATCCCGAACGTTGCCATCCACATGAACCGGAAGGTCAACGAAGGCGTCGAGCTGAACAAGCAGGTCGACATGCTGCCTCTGCTTGGCGGAAACACGGAAGAGGGGGCGCTTGTCCGGCTGATCGCGAAAGAGCTGTCCGTTCGGCCGGAGGACATTCTGGGAAGCGATCTGTTCCTCTATAACCGGGAGAATCCAACCATCTGGGGCATCGGCAGGGAATACATCTCCGCGCCGCATCTCGACGACCTGCAGTGTGCCTACGCGATCCTTACCGCAATTGCGGAAGGGAAGAGAGCGGATGGCATCAATGTCGCGGCCTTCTTCGACAATGAGGAGGTCGGCTCCGGGACGAAGCAGGGAGCGGATTCCACGCTGCTGTCGGACGTTCTCCGCCGCATCAGCTTTGCGTTCGGCCTTTCGGAGAGCGAATATCTGCGGGCGCTGGCTTCGGGATATATGATCAGCGCGGACAATGCGCATGCCGTACATCCGAATCATCCGGAGCACACGGACGCGAACAACTGCACCTATATCAACGAAGGCGTTGTCGTCAAGAGCCATGCGGGGCAGAAATACACCAGCGACGGGGCGAGCATTGCGATCCTGCGGGAGCTGGCGCACCGGGCGGAGGTTCCGCTGCAGTATTTTGCCAACCGCTCGGACAAGGCCGGAGGAAGCACGCTCGGCAACATTGCGGCGGCGCATGTGTCGATCCCCTGCGTGGACGTCGGTCTTCCGCAGCTGGCGATGCATTCGAGCTATGAAACGGCCGGCACCGGGGATACGCTTCATCTGGTCCGCCTTCTGGGCGAATTTTATGCTACCTCGATTCAAACGGCCGGGGACGGCTGCTTTGCGCTGAAAAAATAGCGCTCACCGCGGCTCAGTTTACAATTCATTCTTATTCTCTTCAGCAAAAATTCATTTTTCCCCGTTATACTGTCGCCCGAATTCAACAAAGCCTGCCCTGCCTATGCAGCGGGGCGGACGGAAGGGAACAGAAAGATGAAACAAGGAATGCGAACCTTTTTTGCCGGAGTTCTCGGTCTCTCTCTGGCAGCCGGCCTCTTTACGGGAGCGGCGCTGGCAGAGGGAAATGAGCCCCCGGAGATGCCGGGCGGCGGACCGAGCATGGCAGACAGCGCCCAGGGAATGCCCGGCGGCGGCCAAAGCTTTTCGGGCGAATATTCGGCCGTCGTGACCTACAGCGAAGATGCCTCCGAGAGCGGCTGGGACTATACCTCGTCCGGAAAGGACGAGAATGCCGTTCTGGTGACGGGCGGGAATGTAACGCTGAGCGGTGTCACGGTCGAGCGTAGCTCAAGCGATTCGACCGGGGGAGACAATTCCAGTTTTTACGGAGTCGGCGCAGCCGTGCTTGCCACGGACGGAACGCTGACGGTCAGCGACAGCACGATCTCTACGGATTCCGCCGGCGGTGCAGGCATTTTCGCCTATGGCGACAGCACCGTGACGGTTGAGAATACGGTGATCGCCACGGAGCAGAACACCTCCGGAGGCATTCATGCGGCCGGCGGCGGAACGCTTTACGCCAACAACGTCACGGCGACGACACAGGGCGAATCCTCTGCGGCCATCCGTTCCGACCGGGGCGGCGGATTGATGGTAATTTCCGGCGGGGAATATACCTCCAACGGGATCGGCTCTCCGGCCGTCTACTGCACGGCAACGATCGCCGCGGAGGACGCGGCCCTTTGCGCGAACGGCTCGGAAGCAATCTGCATTGAAGGGCTGAACAGTCTCTATCTTTATGACTGCGATCTCAGCGGAGCAATGAAAGACAACGAGCAGAACGACTGCACCTGGAATGTGATCCTTTACCAGTCCATGTCGGGGGATTCGCAGGAGGGCAACAGCACTTTCCAAATGGTTGGAGGAACGCTGACGGCAGAAAACGGCGGCATGTTCTATACGACCAATACCGAGTCGACCTTTATTCTTGAAAATGTGACGCTGGTTCCGGCAGAAGATGCGGGATTTCTCCTGAAGGTGACCGGAAACAGCAACGCCCGCGGCTGGGGCAACAGCGGAAACAACGGAGCGGACTGCACCTTCACGGCCATCTGCCAGGAAATGACCGGGGACGTCGTCTGGGACTCCATCAGCACGCTGGATCTTTATCTCACCTCCGGCAGCACTCTGACCGGCGCGATCCGGCAGGATGAAAGCAATGCCGGAGCCGGCGGAAACGGCTCTGCCGCACTTCAGATCGAAAACGGCTCCGCCTGGATCGTGACCGGAGACAGCCGTCTTACCTCTCTTTCCAACGCCGGAACGATCCGCGACGGGGAAGGGAAGAGCGTGACCGTCGTCGGCACGGACGGCACTGTCTATGCTTCCGGCGAGAGCAGCTATATCATTACGGTAGACACCTACAGCACGGAAGCGGCCTGCGCGGGTGCCTCCGCTGTTACGGCCTTTGAGGATGCGCAGGTCAACAGCGGCTATGCCTCCACCGGCTTTGACATGGGCGGAATGACGCCTCCGGACGGCATGCAGGGAGGAGAAGCTCCTGCCGGAATGCCCGAAGGAAACGCACCCGGCGGAGACTCCGGAATGCAACCGCAGGGGGGCAACATGGAAGACATGACCCCGCCGGACGGCGAGATGCCCGGAGGAAATGAACCGGGCGGCGGACAGGGAATGCAGCCCGGCGGCCCGGGCGGCGGCATGGGCGGCCCCGGCGGGGGAGAGCCTCCGGAGAAAAAATAAAGCATAGGAAAGAAGGAAACAGCGGATGCCGATCGGTGTAATCTGTGATGCGGGAGCGGTCATAATCGGAGGACTTCTGGGAGCGGCTTTCGGAGGAAAACTTTCGGCGGAGCTTCGGGACAAACTCAACCGGATCTTTGGCCTGTGCTCGATGGGAATCGGGATCTCAACGATTGTTCTAATGAAGAATCTGCCGGCCGTTGTTCTCTCTCTGATCATCGGGACGATTTTGGGCGCGGCCCTGCATCTGACGGAAAAGATCCGGCAGGGAGGCATGGCAATGCAGCGCGGGATCCGGCGCCTGCTGCCCGGCAGTACATCCGGGAAAACAGCCGACGACGGATTGATGATCACGGCGATCGTGCTCTTCTGCGCAAGCGGGACCGGCATCTACGGCTCTATCGTCTCCGGCATGAGCGGAGACCACAGCATCCTGCTCGCCAAGGCGATCCTGGATCTTTTCACGGCAGCAATCTTTGCCTGCAGCCTCGGCTCGGTAACGGCCTGCATCGGCATCCCGCAGGCGGTGATCTTTCTCATCCTGTTTTATTCTGCCCGGCTGCTTTTCCCGTTGACGACACCGGATATGATCGCAGACTTCAAAGCCTGCGGAGGACTCATCATGCTGGCGACCGGCTTCCGGATGACGGGACTTGTGGATTTTCCCATTGCCGACATGATCCCGGCCATGATCCTCATCTGGCCGGCCAGCTGGCTTTGGAGCTGTATCCCATTCTAAAAAACGCTTGATTTTTTTCGGAAAAAGTTGTATAACTCAAGGCAACGAGTAGCAGATCCTGCGTAAGTCCGGTTTCTGCTGCTCGTTTTTTTGACGGGAAAAATCAATAAGAAAAAAGTGCGTAGCTGAAAGAGCGTAAATCCGACTTTCGAAGCTGCGCACTTTTTTCGCAAAAAAGGAGAAGCAAATGGAACAGAAATCAAACGCATATCTGGAAACGCTGCCGGTAGGGAGCTTAATGAAAAAATACTCGATCCCGTGTATTATTTCGCTTCTGGTGGCGGCACTTTACAACATCGTAGACCAGATCTTCATTGCCAACGCAAGCTACCTCGGCTCCTACGGGAATGCGGCAAACACCGTCGTTTTTCCGCTGACGGTCGTAGCACTTGCCATTGCAGTTATGGTAGGAGACGGTTGCTGCGCTTTTGTCAGCATCTCCCTCGGGGCAGGCCGCAAGGAGGAAGCGCACAAAAGCGTAGGCAACGCCGTCCTGCTGTGCCTTGTCAGCAGTCTCGTCCTGACGGCGGTCTATCTCGGCTTTATGGATCGGATCCTCATTGCCTTCGGCGGGAGCGTAAATGAGGGGACCTTTGCCTGCGCGAAGGAATACTTCTTCTGGATCAGCCTCGGGATCCCGTTTTATATGTTCGGCCAGGCGATGAACCCGATCATCCGCTCCGACGGCAGCCCCAGATTCGCCATGGTTAGTACCGTTTCCGGCGCGGTCATCAATATCATCCTTGACCCGGTCTTCATTTTTCCTCTGCGCATGGGGATGAAGGGGGCAGCGATCGCAACGGTCCTGGGGCAGATCTTCACGGCTGCACTCGCTGTATGGTATCTGTTCCACATGAAGGCGATCAAGCTTCACAGAAACAGCTTTGGCTTTTATGGAACGCTGATGAAGCAGTATCTTCCGCTCGGAATCACCAGCTTTCTCTCCCAGATCTCGCTCGTCTTTGCTATGGCGGCGATCAACAACATGCTCCAAAAATACGGCGCTCTGGACGAGATCTTCGGGCAGGCAGAGTATGCGCAGATCCCGATGGCAGTCGTCGGGATCGTAATGAAGTTTTTCCAGATTGTGATCTCGATCGCCGTCGGCATGGCGGCAGGGTGCATTCCGATCGTCGGGTACAACATCGGGGCCGGCAGAAAGGATCGCGCGAAGGAGCTTTTTGTTTTGCTGCTGAAGTGTGAAGCGGCCGTCGGCGCCGTCGCCCTGCTGATTGTGGAGCTGTTCCCGAAGCAGCTGATCTCCATTTTCGGCGCAGGGAACGAAAGCGCATATTATACCCAGTTTGCAGTGAGGAGCTTCCGGATCTATCTCTGCATGATGATTCTGGCTACAGTCAATAAGGGCACGTTCATTTACCTGCAGTCTTTGGGGAAAGCCTTTGCCTCCACGATGATATCGATGATCCGCGAGATCGTATTTGGTGTCGGCTTTGCTCTGCTGCTGCCGAGATTCTTAGCGCTTGACGGCGTGCTCTATTCCATGCCGCTGTCCGATCTGCTTACGTTCGTGATTGCGGCGGTGGTTATCGTTAGAACCTTCCGGGAGCTTTCCTCCTCTGCAGAGAAAACAGAAAATCTGCCGGCCGAGACCCTGCGTGCACCATCCTCTCAGCCGCTTACGGATTATATCATCACCGTTGGAAGAAGCTATGGTGCCGGCGGAAGAACCATCGGAAAGCAGATCGCCGAGAAACTCCATATTCCGTATTATGATTCCGAACTGCTGAGAATTGCGGCAGAAGAAAGCGGAATGAACCTGAAGTTTCTGCAAAGCGCGGATGAAAAGCCGATCGACAGCAGCCTGCTGTATCTTTCGGCGTCCTTCGGAACAAACGAATATTCCGCCATTGCCAAGCAGGCGGAAACGGCTCAGAGAGAGATCATCGAGCGCGTCGCCCAAAAGGGACCCTGTGTCATCGTCGGGCGCTGTGCGGATCAAATTTTATCCGGCAGCCATAAGCTTCTGAGGGTATTTATTACCGGATGCCAGGAAAAGCGGATCCTTCGTATTCAGAGCAGAGAAGACCTCTCTCCGGACGAAGCAAAGAAGAAAGTCGCCCGGGTGGATAAGGAACGCGCGGCATATTACAATCAACACGGAAAAGGCAAGTGGGGCAGCGCTGAGAATTACGACCTGATCCTCAATACGGACTGGTATTCCTTTGAGGAAAGCGCAGATACTGTTGTTCGATCCGTTTCAGAAAGGACTTAAAAAGAGATGCTCCGCCGGAATGTGACCGACGGAGCTTTTCTCATTCGGGAAGAACCTTGACGCGCAGACGGTAAATGAATTTTTCTTTCCCGCCGGAGTGATCCACGCGGAAAAGATAGGCCGTAGTATCGCTGTCGATGCGAAGATGCTGCTCACGGATAAAATCCAAAAGCGGCTGAAGCTCGGAGGCGGGAAGAAAATCCGTATTCTCCATGGAAATATAACAGGTGGCATATTTCCCTTTCGGACAGCAGACGGCCTGCCTCGGAATCGGGATACCGACCATCTGCAGGATCCGCTCATAGGAACCGATGCCGATCTGAACCGGAAGAAGCTCCGGAAGGGGAGAGGAGAGAAGCGTCTCCTTCGGAATGTGGACGCTGACGGTAAAGCTCTCGATCTGCGAGATCCACGCTGCGAGGTCATCGTCGATTTCATCCCCGTGAAAGAGCAGATCATATTTTGCGTCAAACGCATCGATCAGCTCAACTCCTTCCGTGCGGTTCTGGTAGAGCTCCAGATGATCAATCGTAAGCTGAAGCATGTCGAGCTGATGCTGCAGATCGGCTATCTGGGAGTAGATCCGGCTCTGCTCCTCATAAAGACGGGAGAGAATGTCCGTTTCATCGCCGTGCTCATAGGTATAGGCAATGGAATCGATCGGCACATGAGAGCCGCGGAGCTTGCGGATATAGAGAAGATTCAAAAAATCCGAGCGTGTATAATCAAAATATCCGTTTTCCTCATTCCGCACCGGACGCAGCAGGCCCCAGTCGCGATATTTGCGGATGGTCTCCGTGGTGACGCCGCTTCTTTTGGCAAGCTCGTTGATCTTCATAACAGCTCTTCCTCAAGATTGAAAAAATTTTAATATAACTATTGACTCTGTCTTAAGGACAGGGTTTATGATTATTATAACAGGAAGTCAGACAGCTGACAAACTGAATTTTATTCGAACAGGAGATCTTAACTATGGCAAAGAATCTTTCCCGCCGCGATTTCCTCAAGGGCGCTGCAGCCGGTGCCGCAACGTTGGCCGCTTCCGGCATTTTTGGCACGATTGCCGGTGCCGACGGCATTTACACGCCCGGCACTTACTCCGCTACCGCCCAGGGCATGGGCACAGTTACCGTAACGGCAACCTTCGATGCCTCTTCGATCACCAATGTTGAGCTCGATGTCTCCGGCGAGACCGCCAACATCGGCCAGCTGGCCAAGGATGAGCTGATCGAGCAGATCATGGCAGCCCAGAGCGCCGAGATCGACGGCGTTTCCGGCGCTTCCATCACGAGCTCCGCCGTCAAGGCTGCTCTGGAGGCCTGCATTGCCCAGGCAAAGGGCGAGGCCGTTCAGGCGGCCGTGACCAAGGCTGCTATCGAATCCAACGGTTCTTATGTTCTCACGGACATCACGGCCGAGGATATCAATGCTTCCGCCGTCGTTCTCGATGAGATCACCGATTTCGCGGAAGAAGTCGACTGCGACATCGTGGTCGCAGGTGCAGGCGCAGCCGGCGTTATTGCCGCCGTCTATGCTGCCGAGCAGGGCAAGAAGGTCGTTCTCCTCCAGAAGGAGCCGATCGCCGTTTCTCAGGGCAACTGCGGTTCCGCTCTCATCAAGTCCGGCTCCACGGAGATCGGCCTGAAGCGCTGGAAGACCGAGTGCATGGCATTCAACTCCTGGAGAAGCAACCCCGAGCTGCTCGATGCTTATATCGACAATTCCGAGGCCGCGCTCAAGTTCTATCTCGACCGTGCCGGCTTTACCTATGATTATGAAAACGGCGCACAGACCAACGAGACGACCGGCGTTTCCGTTTATCAGTGGACCGGCTCCGGCGTTTATACCGGCGTCTGGACGGACGGCACGCAGTCCTTCGACCTCGGTGAGGAGAAGGTCGAGGTCCTGGCACCCTGGTTCGGCCCCAAGCCGCAGAACTTCGGCACGATGGTCACGGGCGTTCTGAACGATGCCGTTGCCAAGTATGACAATCTGGATGTGCGTTATTCCACCCCGATCGTGCAGCTCAAGCAGAACGATGCCGGCGATGTCGTCGGCTGCGTCGGCCAGAGCTCGAAGGGCTATGTCAAGATCAACGCCTCTGCCGTCATTCTTGCCACGGGCGCCTATGAGAACAATAAGACGATGGTCCGCCGCTTCTGCCCGGACGCCGAGCCGTTTGACAAGAAGGTCTATCACCGCACCGGCGACGGCAACATCCTTGCCATCGCAGCCGGCGGCTGCATGGAGCCGGTCTGCCACAGCAAGGTCATGCATGACTTTGACGCCGGCCTTATGTGGGACGAGCCCTTCCTCTTTGTCAACATGGAAGGCAAGCGCTTCATCAACGAAGAGTGCGAGATGGCTTACATCTCCAACCAGCTGGCCTATCAGCCGAGCTATGCCGGCGAGAACCGCGATGCAGACCATCAGGACGTTGCCACCAAGGGCTGGTACTGCCAGATCTACGACGCGGACTACATGAGCTATGCCAAGTCTCCGGTTCCGGACTTTGTCATGGAGCGTTATCTGAAGGACGAAGACGTGGATCATCCCAGTGTGTTCACCGAGCTCATCGACACGTTCCGCGCCGACACGCTTGAAGAGCTCTGCGCCAAGCTGGACCTCCCCGTCGAGGAGACGATGGCCACGATCGAGCGCTATAACGAGCTGTGCGAATCCGGCAACGACGACGACTTCGGCAAGAAGAGCGCCTACATGAACAAGATCCAGACGGCTCCCTTCTGGGGCATCCGCCGCCACATCCGCTGCTCCTCGATTACGGCCGGCGTGCTGACGAACGGCAACTCCCAGGTCATTACCGAGGCAGGCGAACCCATCAAGGGCCTCTACGCAGCCGGCAACCTCGGCGGCCAGTTCTTCGGTGCCCGCGACTATCCGTTCTTCCAGGGCGGTCTCTCCCTCGGCCATGCCACGACCTTCGGCTACATCGCAGCCAAGCATGCCGTAGAGAACACCTGATCTCTCAAAAAGCAAACTTTCTCAAAGCTCCGCCGGGACGACCGGCGGAGCTTTTCTCCGCGATGAAACGGGTGCGGCTTGATTTTGAACGCTGAGCATACTATAATAAAAGTTACAAATATCCCAGGCAAAATGCCGAGACAAGGACTTGAGACAAAATGGAAAACAGGTACCGCGGCAGACCCGGTTTTCGGCTCTGTTTCGCCCGATTTTTCTGCATCCTCCTGCTCGTTGCCGCACTCTGCTCTGCCGGAGAAAGCGCCCGGGCGGAGAGCACGGCCCCGGTCTCCTTTATTACCTATGACGGCAGGATCACGGCCGGATCCATCTCGGAGTACACCGAAGGCCGCGTGACTCCGCTTCCGACGGCGGTGGAAAAGACCGGTTATGTTTTTTCCGGCTGGTACACAAATCCGGCCTACTTCGGAGAGCCTTCCTATATCCTGCCCAAGGATGCGGAAGGGGAGAAGATCTTTTACGCCTGCTGGACGAGCGTTGCCTACAGCATCGCCTATGACGGCAACGGCAGCACGGCCGGCACTATGGAGGACACCGAGATGAATTACCGGGAGGCAAAGCGCCTCTCGGAAAACGCCTATACCCGCGCGGGCTGGCACTTCACCGGCTGGAACACCGAGCCCGACGGGAGCGGCATCGCCTTTCGCGGCGGGCAGTTCGTCAACTGCCTGACGGCCGATCCGGAGACGATCGTTCTCTATGCCCAGTGGGAACCGGATCCGGCTCCGATCGAGGTCGTAGCCGTAACGCCGTCTCCAACGGCTGCCCCGGTTCCGACCCCGGTGCCCACGCCGACACCTGCCCCGACACACGGCCCGATCCTGGCGCAAAATGAAGTGGTGCCATACGGCAACCTGAAGGAAGGGGAACCCTATTCCATTGCCGGAACCTACACGGCGCAGGGCTGCAATCTTTCCTCCGTCCGGGCGACCGTGACCTCGGAGGCAGGAAGCACGGTCTGGTTTTATGCGCAGGACTCGCTGGGGCGGTCAACGTTTGACGTTGGAACAACGATCAACCAACAGCTTCGGTTTGGGGCGCTGCCGTGCGGGAACTATACCTACTCTCTCTGCGTTACCGACGAGCTTGGCAGCACAAAGGAGATCTCGTCGGTCTTCTCCATCGTCTACGTGCCGCTTCAAGGACCCTGCGGCGCCTATCTGGGAGACGGGCAATATAGCACAGAGGCATATTTTACGCTGTTTGAGGACGGAGAGCTGGTCATCGAGGGCACCGGAGGCATCTGCTCCGGGAAGCCGCAGGATCTGCCGCTGCCCTGGGAAAGCGGAAAGAGCATGATTACGCGAGTGAGTTTTCTCGGTGAGTTTTCGTCGATCCCGGAGAATGCTTTTGCCTCCTGCCCGAAGCTGACGACGCTCAGCTTCCCGTCGGGGGTCGGCGTGCTGGGCGAGCGCGCGGCCGCGGACTGTGCGGCACTGCGGACGGTCTTCTTTTCCGGCAGCGCCCCTTCCGGAAGCAATGTATTCCCGGGCGTGACCGCGGAAGCGTCTTACCCATGCAATGACCCGACCTGGACAATCGAGGTGCAGCGCGCCCTGGGAGGAGACCTTCTTTGGGTGCCTGCGCACCGATATGTCAACGGGATCTGCATTCTCTGCGGAGACAGCGGAGACAAACCGGCGACGGAGCCGGGCGCGGCAGGATGAAGACGATTCGAGTTGTTGCGGCTGTCATCCGGGACGGAGAGAAGGTCTTTGCCACGGCGCGCGGCTACGGGGAATACAAGGGCCGATGGGAATTCCCGGGAGGAAAGATCGAGCCGGGAGAAACCCCGGAAGAGGCCCTGAAGCGGGAGATCCGGGAGGAGCTGACCGCAGAGATCCGGGTGGGGGAGAGGATCGATACCGTCGAATTTGACTATCCCGCCTTTCATCTCTCAATGGACTGCTTTTGGGCGGAGATCACGGCGGGAGAGCTGATCCTGAAGGAAGCGGAGGCGGCCCGCTGGCTGACCGGAGATACGCTGGAAAGCGTTGACTGGCTGCCTGCCGACCGATGCCTGATCCCGCTGATCCGGGCAGAGTTATAAAACAAAAGAGCAGCAAGCCTTCACGGGCGGGACAATGAGTGCCCCAAGGGAAGGCTTGCTGCTTATTGCGTTCTGTTATTCTGCGAGGAGGAGACGGTCTGCTTTTTCCGCGTGGAAAAGACCGGAAAGCGTCGGAACATAGGCTTCGGCTGCCTCTTCCAGAAGACCGGCTTCCGCAAGACGGCTGAGGCTGCTGCGGAGCTCTTCCGGGATCCCGGCGCCGAACCGCTTTTCGTACTGTTCCCTGATGAGCCCCTGCGCCATATGAAGCCGGCCCGCGGCATAGCGTTTCTGCAGCGCAGCTTCTTCTAAAGGAAGCGCCTGGGCCGTCGTTTTTTCGAGATCGCCGGCGTTGTGGATGTAGAGCCGCAGGTTGTTTGTATTGCGGGTCAGGAATCCGTCCAGCGTTGAGACGGCGTTTGCCCCGAGCCCGAGAAGCTCGCAGCCGTTGTGCAGAAGCGCCTCGAAGCGGTATTCATGCCGAGGCAGGCAGAAAAGCCCGGCCTGATAATGTAGATACCCGGCCTCCTCCAGGAGTGTACAGGCAGAGGAAAACATCGCAAACCGCTCCTCTTCCGACGGCATGCCTTCGGCATCGGTCACGGCGAGAGGAAGGGCGGAAATGTGTGCCGGGCGCATATTTATGCAGGATTTTACGGTAAATTCCCAGTCCTTCAAGGTCTGGCTGGGGATTCCGTAATGAACCGTCATTCCCAGGTTGTTCATATGAAATTTGCCGAAGAAAAGGATCGCGTTCTGCACATTTTGCAGAGTGAAGGGGCACGCGAGCGCACGGAGATCCTCTTCCCGATAAGAACGCATCATCAGCTCAGCCCGGTTCGGGTTCCCGAAGGCAATGCCGGTGAGAGAAGGTGTTCCGACCGTATTCGGCAGAGCATCAAAGCTGACCTCCGCATGCTCCGCCACCGGCAGCCGTTTGCGGACGGTGGCGAGCAGCTGCCCGAGCAGATCCGGCTTCATGACCGTAGCGGCTCCGCCGCCAAGGCGGATCGCACGGATTTCATAGCCCTCCAGCTCCTCCTCGTAGGAGACGACTTCCTTCATCAGCGCCATCAGATAGGCGTTCTTTTCTTCATTGCTGCCCTGAGCCTGCATTCCGCCGATGTAACGGATGGGGGTAATTCCGTAGGGAATGTGCAGATCCAGGATCAGAGATTTTTTCTCCGCCATAACGTTTCTCCTGACAAAACTTACATTTTAGGGATATGCACCCGGGGAAGATTCCCCGAGTGCATATTATAATCGAATCTGCTGAAATTGAAAAGAGCGAGATCAGAACGGACCGTTGCTTGCGGGGCCTTCCATCGGCTCGCAGACGTCGCCAAGGAAGGTCTTGTCGGACGCGACCTGGTGGCCGGCGACCCAGCCGTGCGTCATGGCCATGCCGACGGAGTTGCCGGCGAACGGCGTGCTGTAGCCCATGCCGTAGCGGCCGCCGAGGCAGTTGCCGGCGGCATAGAGGCCTTCAATGGGCTTCCAGTCGTGGTCAACGACATTCTGAGTCTCATCCGTGACGAGGCCGGACATTGTGACCATCATCGGGTTGGAGGCGTGAGACGTGGAGCTCGTGCCGCCATAGAAGGGAGGATCCTTGACCGGGACCATGTAGGCCAGATCCTTGCCGTAGTCGCTGTCGACGCCGGCTTCGCAAAGCTCGTTGTAGTGGGCGATGGAGGCGAGGAAGTTCTCCTTGGCCTGATCCTTATAACCCATCATGTCAGCCAGCTCTTCGAGCGTATTGGCACACATGACGCTGCCGGACATCTGGGTGCGCTCGGCAAGGTTCGCAATAGTGACAGGGTTGTTGGCTTCGCCCGGAACAGCCGCTTCCATGCCTTCCACGGTCTTGTCCCAGTAGTCCTTCATGCCGAAGTTCGGAGCGCCGTGATCCAGCGGAGCTGCCTTCAGCGTCTCCTGCCAGTTGGCGTCGCTGACCCAGCTGATGAGGCCGGCGGGCTGACGCAGGCAGACAGGGCCAAGCTGAGCGATGGCGCCTTCGTTGCAGAAACGCTTGCCACGGGAGTTGATCATCAGGAAAGGAGCCGTGCCCCAAGGCCCGGAAACGCCGCCGCCGAGACCCATCCAGCCGCGCGGGGAGGGCTCGATCATAGCGCCGATCCAGCATGCCATCTTGTGGGCGGCACCGTTGCGGGAGCCGGCGGAGGTCCAGCTGTCGGCCGTCTTGCCGTTGCGCTCTGCCCACTCCATGCCTTCGTTGAGGAGGGCCCAGCACATCTCGGGGTTGCCGATATAGTCGCCCGCGCAGAGGATAACGCCCTTGTTGCAGTTGTAGCGGTAGTACTTGCCGTCGGCATCCTTGGCGTAGAGGCCGATGACCTTGCCGGTCTCATCCTGGATGAGCTTGACGCCTTCGCGCTCGAAGTCCCAGGTGGAACCTTCGCTCTCGGAAACGTACTTGACGATGTACTTGTGGATAAACTCAATGTTGTTGCCCTGGTAGCCGTAGAACTGGGCGTTGCAGGGCCAGGTCTTGTAGCCGCCGCACTCGATGGGGTAGGAAGCGTTCTGCTGGCCATAGGCAGCCTGCGTGTTGCAGAGAGGATACTGGAACATGTCGCTCATGTCATAGTAGCCTGCACCGCCGGCGGGCTCGCCGTCGACCCACTGGTCACCGGTGGAGCCGTCTCCGGTTGCCTTCGGAACGATAACGGCAGTGCTGTCAAGGTAGACGTTGCTGTCGTTCTCCTTGCGCTCGGCCTCGTACATGTTGTAGATCTCATGATAACGGTTGACCATGGCGCCGGAGTTCTGAACGAAGTTGCGGACGATGTCCGGGTTGACGCGGCCGCCGCCGCGCTTGCAGAATTCGGCAACGATCGCGCCGGTGTCGAACGGGCCGTAGCCGCGGGAAATCAGGAGATCGGAATTGACATGGCCGATGTCTTCGCCATACCAGCCGCCCATGTTGGCACCGGTGCCTTCAAGGTCAACAAAGTTGCCCCAGGCCTGCTTTTCAACAACGGCGACCGTGCAGCCTTCGTCAACCACGGCGAAGGAAGCGCCAATGCCGGAGTGGCCGCCGCCGAGAACAATGACGTCGTAGGTGCCGGCGTCTTCATAATCGGCCGGGTCTGCCGGGGCTTCGCCGAGCCAGTCGCCGGGGCCGCAGTAGCCGGACACGCGGCCGGTCACTTCGGGAGCGGCGGGCTCTTCATAAGCCGTGCCGGAGGCCTCTGCGATGATCTTGGCAACGGCCGTCTCGACGGCGCCGACGGTAGCTGTCAGCGTGCAGCTGGAAACGGCGTCAACGTCCGTTCCCTGGGCTTCAACGATCGCCTGAGCCATCTCGGCAGCCTTGTCTGCCGTGAGAAGGTTCTGAGCGCCGGAGGCTTCGATGGAGCAGTCCGTGATCGCTTCCGCGGAGAAGGTCATCGTGACGGTGACGGTGGAGTAGCTGGTTTCTTCTGTGTCGGAATAGGTGCCCGGAGTGTACTTGTCGCCGTCTGCCATGGCAGAAACGCCGAACAGGCTCAGGGAAGCTGCGCCGATACCGGCTGCCGCAGCGTTCTTCAGGAACTCGCGGCGGGAAAGGAATTTGCCCATAGTTGGTTTCCTCCTGTAAAATTTTTCGGGCAGAGCGCCCGTTTAACAGGAAAATTTTAACATGGATCCCCCCTTGTCTGCAAGACAGGGTTTGTGATAATATTATAAGGAAATCCTTATAACAGAAAGAAAAACGGCATGAATCGGGGGATTTGCAATGTACAACAAGCATCTCGATACTTTTTTGAAGGTCGCGGAGCTCGGCAGTTTTTCTTCTGCCGCGGAGAGCCTTTTTGTTACTCCGAGCGCCGTGATCCAGCAGATCAATTCTTTGGAGCAGGAGCTGGGCGTCTCTCTCTTTCAGCGTTCACGGAGAGGCGTTGTGCCAACGGAGGCAGGGGCCTATCTGATAACGGAGGCCATCGGCTATGTCCGCCAGGGGAAGGAGATCCAAAGGAGGCTTACTGCCATTGCTTCCGGCAGTCGGTCGATCTGCGTCGGGACTTCCGTGAATTATAAGATCCGCCTTCTCTATGAGCTTTGGACCGCGTATTCTCAGAAACAGCACTGTGATATCCAGCTCACCGTGCTCTCTGCGGACGGGAGCAACGCGCCGGATACCGATATCGTGGAAGGGATCCGTTCCCGTCAGCGCTGGCAGGCGCATATGGCGTTTCTGCCGATCTTTCGAGTGCCGATCGCTGCGGCAGTGAGCAATCATCATCCGCTGGCGAAAAAGAAGCTTCTCACCTTATCCGAGCTTGCTCCCTATACGTTTCTGATCTCCGAGATCGTCCTTCCGCCGAATGCTGACGCGTTCTTTGGCCTTCTGACGGACGCGGGGATCCGGTATGAATGCGTGCCGGATTATGCGCCGAATGTCATGTGGGAGAGCTCTGCGAACCATCAGGTGCTCCTGTGCCCCCTGTGCTGGACGGATACGCTCTTTGACGTCTCCGTGATCCCGATCGCCTGGCAGCAGGCGCTGGATTATGGCTTTTTCTATCATAATCACTGCTCTGAAACCGTGCAAAGCCTGCTGAATTTTATTCAGCAGGCTTACAGCGGAAAAGAAGCACGGGAAGGCGTTCCCGTGCTTCCGGGCAGCGTACCGGCAGCTCAGCCGACGGACAGCGTTCCGGACGCGCTGGAGACCGTTGTCCCGGAGGCGTAGTTATAGATCGATACCTTTACGGAAAGAGCGTCCGAGCTGTAGTATGGATAGGGATAGGCGCAGATGACGGACTGGCCCCCGCTGATCTGGGCGTAGGAGTTCATAAAATCTGGATCGTCGCAGACGATCCCGTCGGGGGAGAGCTTTGTGCCGTTCTGGGTAACGGTCTGATCCGTTGCCTGCCAGAAGGCGGCAGAGGAGGAATTGCTGTTGGTGAAGCGGTACTTTACAAGGATAATGTCATTGCCGAGATAGTCCTTGGTCTTCTGTGCGGAAAGCGCTTCGATCGTGTACCCGTTGGCAGAGGTCGAGATCGAACCGGAGGAGGACGAAGCTGTGGCCGCAGCAGCGGCAGTGGGCGCCGGAGATGTCTGCTGCTTTGCCATGGTCGTGCCCTGCTGCCCGGTAGTGCCGGCAGGTGTGGCCGTCGTCTCAGGAACGGCCGGAGCCTCGGTCGCGGCGGAAGAAGGAGTTTCGGAAGAAGCCGGGGAGCCGCAGCCGGGCAAAGCGAACAGAACGGCAAGGATCAGAAAGAGCAAAAATATTTTTTTCATAGAAACACCTCTCACATGATAATTTCATATTCTATATACGTGATCCGGATAGAAAATGTTACATCGGAAATCGAGAGAGCTTGGCGATTCCCCGAAAGTATGATATCATAGAAAAAATAATTAAGGAAGGTACAAAAAATGAAACGTTGGCTCAGCCTGATCCTGGTTCTGGTGATCCTGGCGTCCGCTGCCTGCCCGGCATTTGCCGCCTATGCATCCGTTGAAAAGATAAAAGTCTATTCTCCGAGCGGTGAGAAAACTGTGGAGGTTGGGAAAACGCTTCGCCTCGCAGCGGAGATCACGCCTGCCGAGGCGCAGGAAAATGCGGTCTCCTGGAAGTCTTCCGATGCGGGGATTGCCTCGGTGGACAAGAACGGGAGAGTGAAGGGAATCTCGGAAGGACGCGCCAAGATTACGGCAACGGCGTCCAACGGGAAGTCCAGCTCGCTTACGGTGACGGTGACAGGCATGCAGCCTTCGGAGCTGTTCGGCGCAGATACCCGGGAAATGACGATCACGATCGATGCCTATTGCGATGACACCAACGGCGTCGGAGACGACTGGTATGCTTATTATGAGATCAATGGTTACGAGGTCCAGAGCGGTGACACGATCATGCTCTGCCCCGGAGATGAGCTGATCGTCTATACCGAGATGATCGAGGACGAACAGTTCCCGGACATCGGTTCCCGCGAGACGAGCCACATCGTGACGGAGAGCAACCTGCAGAAGGGCTTTCGTATGAACCAGACGGTCACGGTCACGGAGGATCGCGGCGTCTACAAGGACTATTCCTGCATCTGGAAGGTGACCTATTCTTTTAAGTAAGGAGACGGAATCGTGCAGTACAGAAAAGACCGCAAAGGGGAGCCCCTCTCCATTCTCGGTTACGGCTGCATGCGCTTCAGCCGCAAGGGGAGCGGCATCGATCTTGAGAAGACCGAGAATGAGCTGATGGCAGCCTATCGCGGCGGCGTGAATTATTTCGACACGGCCTATATCTATCCGGGCAGCGAAGCCGCGCTCGGGGAGATCGTTGAGAGAAACGGCATCCGCGACAGGATCCACATTGCCACGAAGCTGCCCCAGTATATGGTAAACAGCGCTTCCGCGATCGACCGCTATTTTAACGAAGAACTCAAGCGCCTCCGGACGGATTATATCGATTATTATCTGATGCATCAGCTGACGGACTTCGCCCAGTGGGAAAAGCTGAAATCGCTCGGGATCCTGGAATGGATCGAGAAGAAAAAACAGACGGGAGCGGTTCGCAACATCGGCTTTTCCTATCACGGGAACACGGAGCAGTTTCTGCAGATCCTGAATGACTACAACTGGGATTTCTGCCAGGTCCAATATAATTATCTTGACGAAACGACGCAGGCCGGCGTTGCCGGCGTGCGGGCAGCCGCGGAGAAGGGGATCCCTGTCATTATTATGGAGCCCCTGCGCGGAGGAAAGCTCGTCAACATGCTGCCGGACGGCGCAAAAAAAGCGATCGCCCGGAACGAGCGAGGCTGGACCGCTGCTCAGTGGGGGCTGCGCTGGCTTTATAACCAGCCGGAGGTAACCGTGGTCCTCTCCGGGATGAATTCGCTCGCCATGGTCGAGGAAAACCTTGCAACGGCCTCGGAGGCGAGGGCAGGGGAACTGACGGAAAGCGACTTCGCCTTGATTGGGCAGATCCGCGAGCAGATCCGCAAGACGGAAAAGGTCGGCTGCACCGGCTGCCGGTATTGCGTGCCCTGCCCGAAGGGAGTTGACATCCCGGGCGCCTTCCGCTGTTACAATGCCATGTACAGCGAGTCAAAATTCAGCGGACAGCTGCAGTATGCACAGACGGTCGGGCTCACAAAACAGCCGGGCTTTGCCACGCAGTGCGTCGGGTGCGGAAAATGCGAAAAGCACTGCCCGCAGAGCCTGCCGATCCGGGAAAAGCTCAAGGAGGCGGACAGGGCTCTTCGCCCGCTGCCGGTACGGGCTGCGATCTCGGTCGTCCGGGCCTATATGTTTCGGAAAGAAAAAAAGAACTGATCCGGAGGTACGATTGAGGAAAGTATGGATCTGAGAGAATACCTGAAAGAAAACATCCTTCTTTTTGACGGCGGCATGGGCACGTATATTGCCCAGAGGGCGCACATCGGAAGCGTGCCGTGTGAGCTTTTCAACCTGAGCCATCCGGAACTGATTGCGGACATTCACAGGGAATACCTGGATGCCGGCTGCCGCGCGATCAAGACGAATACCTTCGGCGCCAACCGGATCGCTTTTCATGGCGACGAGCAGCTGGTGAAGCAGGTGGTTTCCGCCGGATGGAGCCTGGCGGCAAAGGCGGCAGAGGATACGGGAGCCTGGGTATTTGCCGATATCGGCCCGGTTACGATGAAAAGCGGAAACACGAAAACGGAAGACGAGCTGCGGTTCGTTGCGGATCTGTTTCTGGAGGCGGGAGCAAAGAACTTCCTTTTTGAAACGAACGCCGACACGGAAGGTCTCCTGGAAACGGCGGAATACATTCGTTCCAAAGAACCGAAAAGCTATATCATTCTCAGTTTTGCCGTTCAGCCGGACGGATATACAAGAGACGGACGTTTTGCGGAAGAACTTTTCCGGGAAGTCTGCGATCGCGGCTGCGCGGATGCAGTCGGGCTAAACTGCGTCTGCGGTGCCCGGCATATGCTGGAGCTTGCCAAAACGCTCGATCACGGAGGCTGTACGCTTTCCCTGATGCCGAATGCGGGATATCCGGTCGTCCTCAACCACCGCACCTTTTACGAAGGAGACCCTGCATACTTTGCCTCCCAGCTTGCCGAAATGGCGGCGCTCGGCGCAGGGATCCTCGGCGGCTGCTGCGGCACAACGCCCCGCCACATTTATGAGACGGCAAGGGTCTTGCCCGGCCAGAAAAAGCCGGAAAGCCCTGCACCGCCCAAGCAGACTTCCGAAGGGGCGCTGCATCTGCCCGAGAGCCTCTTTCTGGAAAAGCTTCGGAGTGGGAAAAAGACGATTGCAGTGGAGCTGGATCCTCCGGCCGATGTGAACCTCAGCCGATTTATGAGCGGAGCTTGGACGCTGAAGGAGCACGGAACAGATGTTATTACGATTGCCGACTGTCCAATCGCCCGCGCCCGGATGGACTCGAGCCTCCTTGCCTGCAAGCTGAGGAGGGAGCTGAACCTCGAGGCGCTCCCGCATATGACCTGCCGCGACCGAAACCTGAACGCAACGAAAGCGCTTCTGATGGGCCTATATGCGGAAGGGATCCGCCATGTGCTTCTGGTAACCGGGGATCCGATCCCGTCTGCCGAACGGGATGAGGTCAAGAGTGTGTACCAGTTCAATTCCCGAAAGCTTGCGGCCTTCGCAAGCGGCCTGAGCCGGTCTGCGTTCCCGACCCCGATGTATTTTTTCGGCGCGCTCAATATCAATGCAAGAAATTTTGATGTTCAGCTCGGTCTTGCGAAAGAAAAGCTCGAGAAGGGCATGTGCGGCTTCCTGACGCAGCCGGTGCTGAGCCCGGAGGCTTTTGAAAATCTGAAGCGGGCCCGCAGCGAGCTCGGAGGATATCTTCTCGGCGGGATCATTCCGGTCGTCAGCGCACGCAATGCCCGGTTTATGGATGCCGAGATCAACGGGATCCGGGTGGATCCGCAGATTACGGAGCTCTATGAAGGGAAAAGCAGGGAAGAGGCAGAAGACCTTGCCGTCGAGATCTCAACGGAGATTGCACGCCGCATTACTCCCTTTGTGGACGGGTATTATCTGATGACTCCCTTCCAAAGAACCGGCCTCATCTGCAGGATCATAGACGGGATCCGCAGCGGAGAAAATACAAAAGAATGAACATATGCAAAAACCGGCCTCATTAGAAAATGAGACCGGTTTTTAGGCAAGTCGATTTTAAAACAAGTCCAGCATCGCATCGAGATAAATTGCCTCTCTCACCTGCAGGCGATATTCCGGCTTTGTGAGATAATAAAGCAGCATTTCAAGCACGACTGCGCTGCCGAGGCTGCGCCCCTCGATCTTAAAGTTACAAAAGCCAAGCGGCAGATACGTATTTACGATATCATCTGTGCTGATAAAGCTTTTCTGCTCCATGGCTTTCGAGAATCGATAGCCCAGGGAAGCCTCAGGCGATGTACAGATGTGCTCCTGTGCTGCCTCGCCGAGATTTTTGCGGCTCACTGCTTCATAGCAGCGCTTTCTTTCCATACACGCCGGGCTGCAGCACTCGTTGCATAGAAACTCAACTTTATCTTTCTGCTCTGGAGTAAGCGTGGCAAGCTTGCCCAAAGCTTTGTTGAGCCGAAAATCCGGCACAACGAATTGAAACTCCTCTCGATTCAGCTCGTCGCGCAGCTGTGAAAATGCCGTGAGCACCTTGGTCGTGGACGAAACAAGATAAAGCTGCGGATACGTCTTTCTTAGATATTCTGCCAGCAGATCGGAATGCACGATCACTCCGTTGGGCGTCTCATCCCAGGCTGCAAAGAGGGCACACAGCGCGTTGCATTTTTTATCTGCCAGGTGCTCGGGGCGCAAAAGGGAATTGCTGAAGGTAAGCCGGGAAGAGATTCCGTATTTCTGCATGAGCGCAAGCACATCGCGCGCATCATCGTCGCCATAACCAGCGCGTCCTCCTCCCCACAGGCAGTCTGCCGGCGCACCGTAGACCGAGGCAATGGAGCACCAGGGATAGAAATACTCGCGGTGCTCATAAAACAGCGGCAGGAAGATGCTGTACAGCTCATAAAATTCAAAAAGCCCGGGGAGATGATACCGGGCAGTAAGCGTCAATGACATAGATATTGCCTTTCAGTGGGGAGGCGATTTTTATAACAGCATTATTTTGCAGAATATTTCTTTATAATTCTCTCATATTCGCTGTAGGCTGCAGCAACGGCATCCTCTTGGGAAAAATATACCTCATTCATGGCATGTTCTCCCATTTTTTTCACACCTTCAGGATCAGCGGCAGCCTCTGCAAGTGCAGAGCACAGTGCCTTCGGGGTATTGTCGATAAGAATAGCATTGTGTCCGCCTGACTTATCCCCGGCTGCACAGCTTCCCTTGATAAGAATGCTTGCCGTAGCGCAGGCAGCAGCTTCTTTTACAACCAGCGGGTCATTATCATACACCGACGGAAGCAGAAGAAGATCTGCTGCGGTGTACCAGGCTCTCAGCCGTTCGCTGTCATAAATAGCGCCTGTAAAAATGCACTTGGCGGCGCCTTTATCATCGGCCAGGCCCAGACGTTTTGCCAGATGCTTTATCTTGCCTTCATCAGGACCTGAGCCTACGAACACCAACCGAAAGTCTGTGCCCTGCTTTTGCAGCATATCAGCAGCTTCAAGTATCATCGGAATGCCCTTGCATTTTACCATTCTCCCAACGAACAGAAAAACCGGCACTCGCTCGGGAATATTATATTTTGCAGTCTCCTCGCTGACCTTCTGCGGCAAAGCTTTCCCCTTCGGGAAGGCTACGCCGTTTTTCATTATCTTGATCTCTTTATCGATACCAAGCGATTTAAGATGAGCAGCTGTTCCCTCATTTACGCACCACAGTTCGTCACAATACCGTATATTGTGCACCATGACGGCGGTGGCGATTTTGGAAAAAAGGGTCAGCTTGAATACCCGCTTTGCGTCAATGTCTATCTTAGTATGATGCGTATACACCACGGGGATATGAAGGCGCTTTCTCGCTCTAACCGCTGTAAGTACCGATACGTACGGGAAATGCGCGTGCAGAATATCCGGCTTGAAATCTATGATTTCCCTGAGAGCCGCTTTGTCATATGGGTTGCCGCAGCGATAGCCGGCGATATTGCTGAAAAGCCCCGTGCTGCCATAAGGGATTATTTTGAACGGATATTTGCTGTAATCTGCGTCCGGATACTTTGGAATAACAACCGCTGCATCGCAGTTATGCCGTTTTAAATTTTCAGCATAGCTTATTACAACTTTCCCCACTCCGTCTACCGCCGGAGGGAAGGAATCATTTAAAAGGCACACCCGCATAAATAATTACTCCACGAAATCGGATATCATCGGGTGATATCCGTAAGCTTAAATTCGTCTATCTTCCGAAGTGAGATTCTGCACATCACAAAGCTCAAAATTGCCGTGCCTAGAATACCGCTCAGGCAGCTCACGAGGTCCGGCTGCTTAAGGAAATAAAGCGATCCGCTCTCAAAGCCCTTTACGGTAAGGATTCCAAGCACTGTGCCGAGAATGGTGCCCAGTATGATGCCGGCGACGGTAAGTACAATGGTGTCGGTATATATGTACTTCCGGGCATCCTTGATGTCAAAGCCGTTAATGAGCATAACGATCAGTTCATTCTTCTTCTCGTCAATAAACTGTCTCAGCAGGTTCAGAAGCACCAGCACCGACATCACGATCGCCAGTACCACATATATAATATCCAGAATCGCTGAGATCCCCTCAAATATGCTGAAATTCAGCTTCTTGGCGGAATAATAATCGTTCGTCATGATATATCCGTCGATCTTTGAAAGTTTCTCCTCAAGGCCTTTCATATCATCATTTGAAATGCTTATCAGAAAGGCATTGAAATCAGCTTCCTTGCCAAATGCCGCCTCGTAGTTATCACTTGGCATGACGATCGTGTACAGTGGGAGATAATAGCCCATAAATCCATCGATTGGCACATTGATCTTCTCGCCGTTCATGGTCGTAACTTCTACATTCGAGCAGTCCTTGCCGCTATTATTTGCCATATAGCCATAGCCGATCCAGGTTCCCGCATAAGGGCCGGATCCGGTAAGGTTTTCACGCTCGGAGACTGTAAAAGCCTTGCTGAATTTTTCCGCGTCATCATATACGAATATATTGAGAAGACCCAGCGAATCACCCAGTTCCTCCACCATGTCATACTCATATCTGCAGTTTGCTGCAATATCTGTGCAGTCGGTCAGCACGCTCTCTATATTTTCTTTCGCACCCTCGGTATTGCTGTCATAATATACGACGTGATTGAAATGACAGTAATCCGTCATGTGCTTCCGGAAGCTGTTGGATACGGATCTGCCATAGGTAAGGGCTGTAACGATAAGTGCAGTGCAGCCTATAATGCCGATAACAGTTCCGATTACTCTGCGTTTATCTGTGAAGGCATTGCTGATGATGATCTTGTTAAGGAAACTGAACCGCTTATATATACTGAGTTTTTCATAAAATCTCGTTCCACCGACGCCTGCAGAAGTACCGTTGAGGAGCGTAATAGCGCTCTTTTTAAGTATTCCCGCCGTAGATGCATAGGTAACCGCCAGCAAGATCATAAGCTGAACAGCTGCAGAGGCAAGAACCAGCTTTATTTCAAAAAGATGCGCAAAGCTGTCAAACGGATAGCTTATTGAGAACGCATTTAATATAAGGCATTCACTTGCATAGCCAACACCCGTACCTAATATGCAGCCTGTGAAAGCAGCGATCCCTGTATAAAATAAATAGTAAAGGGTAACTTCCTTTTGAGTAAGGCCAAGCGCCTTCTTGACCCCGATCAGTTTCATCTGCGAAAATACAAGCCTTGTCACAGCGCTGTAGCATACCAGTATACCGACGATAAAGAATAAGCCGGCAAGGCTGTATCTGATGCTGTTTAAAATAATGCTGATGCTCCTGGTAACCGTCAAAAAACCAACGGAAAGCCTCGTAGAGCTCACAGGCTCTGCTGCAATATAAGCGCTCTCAATGCGCTCTTCTGCCTTTGCCCCATTCTCACGCTCGGTATTATATTTCTCCCTTGCAGACGACAGTTTTTCGCTTTCCTCTTCCAGCTGCTGTTCTTCGCTTTCAAGCTCCAGCCCTGCGGCTTTGGCGGCCTCCAGCTCCTTGCGCTTCGCCTCAAGTTCGGAAGACGCGGCGTTAAGCTCCGCTTCCGTCTTGGAAAGCTCGTCGTCGATCGCCTTTTCAAAGGCAGAGATTTTTGCTTCGATCCGGAAATTTTTATCAACAGCGTTTTCACGAACTGCCTCGAGTATGCGTTCACTGAGATCTTCGGCAGCAGACTCGTATCCGGATGAGGCATAGTCCATGTCCCTCAGGTCTTGGCCGGTGACAACTACATCCGTATATCCCGTAAATCCGTCCCCGTTGAATGAGGATCCATTAACGAAAAGCCCTGTATCAACAGTCATGCCGTTTGTAGGCGCTGCACCGTAAACGGTCTGGTCATTGCAGGCGTACTCCGGACTGATAACGAGTGCCGTCACGACAAAATCTGCTGTATTTAAATAGAGCATATCGGAGCTGTCCGAATCGGCGGAAGAATCGAGGAACTTTGAAATGTCGTCATGATCGGCATCAAAGTCCATGATATCAGAGATCGAAAGGGCGCCGTCCGTTCTGTCGCTCTTTAAGCTGACGGTATCATGGAGCTTTATCCCAACCTTATCGGCAAATCCTTTGTCCACGGCGATCTCCCCGCAATTTTGCGGAAGATTGCCTTCTATTACATACAGCGTATCGATCTCATCGGTTATCTCGATTATCTTTGCCTGATATACGCTGCCGTCTACCTTAAAATAATCGTAGACAACATGCCTTCCCTCGGCGGCCTCTACACCGTCGATATTTCTTATTTCTTCAATATCTTCATCCGAAAATCCGTTCGGGAAAGAGACCTCCACGTCGTGAAGTTTATATTTTTCTACGAAATGATTTGTGGATGTATCAAATGCCCTGCCCGTCCAGGAAAAACCGAGGAAAACTCCAATACCCAAAGTAACAAACATTATTATGGATATGAATGATACCCTTGTGGTCTTTATACTCATGAACAGGTCGATCAGATGTGTTTTTTTCACTTTATATCCTCTTATTACCAGCTGAGTTCGCCTGCATGGGCAGGGTGCATATTGATCGTAACCTCATAGGTACGGCCGTTTTTGAAACGAAGCACTCGGTCCGCCATCCGGGTGATCTCCTCGTTATGCGTAACCATAACGAGAGTCGTCCCCGCCTTTACGACCTTTTCAAACACCTCGAGCACTTCGATGCTTGTCTCATAATCAAGGGCTGCTGTAGGCTCGTCGGCAAAAATGATCTTAGGCCGTTTAACAAGCGCTCTTGCGATCGATACTCTCTGCTGCTGGCCACCTGAAAGCTGCCCGGGATAGCTGCTCTTTTTTTCCAAAAGGCCAACCATCCGCAGGGCCTCCTCAGTATCCATCGGATCTTTAACAAGCTCTGCTATCATATCAAGATTCTGCTTAGCCGTTAAATTCGGCATAAGATTATAGTTTTGGAAAACAAAACCGATATCATGGCGCCGGTAGGCGGTAAGAGCTTTTCGGTCTGCATTTACCATCTCTTTCCCCATGAACATAAAGGAACCTTCATCGGCATTATCCATTCCGCCAATGATGTTGAGGAAGGATGACTTGCCACAGCCGCTTTCGCCCAGAATAGCGAGAAATTCCCCCTCATAGATATCAATATTCACTCCTTTAAGAACCTGGATCGTGCCCTCGCCGTTCTTGAAGGACTTTCGGATTCCGCGGGTACTTAAGAGAACTCTATTAAATTTATACTCCCCGGCAAGACTCGGATTTTCCAGTATGGATATACTTATAATGCCGGCCATGATCTCCAGGGCATCGGCAGCGTCTTCATCGATCGGCTCTCCGCCGGCGAATTTAACTATTTGTGCGCAGCCAATCGGTTCATTGCCGTTGTAAACCGGCACAGCGATGTTGGAAATGATCTCCTCACTGCCGAAATCCGCATCGGTGCAGGGATCGTCTCCCTTTTTATAGGAAAGCAGCCTTACTGCCTTGCCCGAAGATATGCACTTTCCAACACTCCCTTCGTCAATTTTGCGGCTGACCGACGTAAAGTCATAGGATCCATACCAGAAAAGCGGGCGAAGTTTCTTCTCTTTAGCATTTGCGTTCCAAAGGATCGATGCATCAAATCCGAAAGCTTCATGCAGTGCCTTCATGCTGCCGTGAAGTGCCTCCTCCAGGGAAGATGCCTTGGAGATAAGGGAATTGATCTGACCTATAGTCTTATAGTATTTCACAAAATTTTCTTTCATATGCATGCGTCTCCGGTAAGTGCATTAAATTTTTATGATTTTTATCATTTGCGGGATTGCAGGTTCGAGGTGTATGGTATAGATTATATAACTAAGTCTCGGATCACCTCTCCCGCAAGAATGAGCCCGACAACGGAAGGCACATAGGCAACGCTGCCGGGGGTGGACCTTCGGGAAGAAAGCGGATCCGTATCTTCTTCCGGCTCTCCCTGTGGAGAAGACGGAAGCTCTTCCGAGTAAACGACCTTCAGATGATCGATCCCGCGCTTCCGGAGCTCCTTCCGCATGACCCGGGCAAGCGAATCATTTTTTGTTTTTGAAATATCCGATACGCGAAATGCAGTAGGATCCAGCTTGTTTCCCGCCCCCATGCTGCTGATGATGGGAATGCCTTTTTCGGCTGCCTTGCAGACAAGAGCCAGCTTTGCCGTCACGGTGTCAACGGCGTCAACGATATAATCGTATTCCTCAAAAGGGAACTCCTCTGCATTTTCCGGGAGGAAAAAGCAGGGATGCGTAACGACCTTCGCATTCGGGTTGATATCCAGGATCCGTTCCTTCATGACATCCGTCTTGAATTGACCGATGGTCTTATGCGTGGCAATGATCTGCCGGTTCAGATTGCTGAGAGAGATGCGGTCCTTGTCAATCAGATCCAGCGCACCGATGCCGCTTCGCGCCAGCGCTTCGCAGACATATCCGCCGACGCCGCCGATGCCAAAAACGGCGACACGGGAAGAGGCCAGCCGGTCCAGCGCTTCCGCGCCGAGCAGAAGCCGCGTTCGGGAAAATTGATCTGTCATAGCATTACCTCAGCTTTTTCCGGTGAATCAAAATAAATATACAGGAAAATCGGCAGCGGGTCAATGAAAAACCAATACCGTTCTCAGAAGAAGAAACGTACGGAAACATCGGGAACAAATAAAAAGTGCGGGATGGCCGAAACCATCCCGCATTTTTAGTTGAAGTGAAGTTCGATCAGGCCTTGAGGTAATCGGTAACTTCGTTTGCCGCAATGTAACCGGAGTCAATGCAGAAGCCGTAGCAGGCACCGGCGACATCGTAGTAGGGGCTGTAGTAGAGGGAGCCGTTATCCGTGCCGACAACGTAAACGCCGGGGATCGGCTGGTTGTCGATGTTGAGAGCGCGGCACTGGTCATCCGTGCGGACACCGCCGAAGGTGGACCATGCAGACGGCTCGCACTGCACTGCGTAGAACGGACCCTGATCGACCTTGTTGAGGTACCACTTGTTCTTGCCGAACTCTTCGTCGATGCCGGCATCGCAGTACTCATTGTACTTGGCAACGGCTTCGGGAAGGTTGGTCAGACCGAACTGCTCAGCGAGCTCTTCCAGCGTATCCGCCTTGGCGAGCCAGCCTTCGCGCAGGCCTTCTTCGGCGTCTGCATCGAGGTTCGTGAGGATCCTGTCTTTGAAGTAATTGCCGATGAACCAGGAGCCCGCAACCGTCTCTGCACCGCGTGCGATCGTGTACTCGTAGAGGCCTTCGGTCTTCATGGCGTCAACATAGGCCTGGTCAACAATGCCGTACCAGGGAGCGTTGAGCATGATCTGCTCGGAACCGTAGCTCATCGGGTAGTCGCAGAGGAGGCCTTCGTTGATGAAGCGCTTGCCTTCGCCATCGACGAGGAGGTTGCCGTAGAGGCCGAACTTGAACCACTGGTTCTGGTCATACTTGTCCTGCTTGGCCGGACGGGAAGCCTTGGAGTTGGTTCCGCCGTACTCGCACGGGCAGTAGCCAAAGGTCTTGGTCATGACAGCGCCGGCGTCTTCCGTTGCCATCATAATGCCGGAACCGTCGCACAGGCTGTTGCCGCCGGCAGCAGCGTTGAGCTTGCGGCTCTTGAGGAACTTCTCCTGGAGATCGCGGTTGCCGAGGTAGCCGCCGGATGCAATGATGACAGCCTTGGCGTTGACCGTAACCTGCGTGCCGTCTTCCTTCATTGCAACGATGCCGACCGGCTTGCCATCCTCCATGAGGATGTTGGAAGCGGCGGTGTTGTAAAGAACGGTGATGTCGCGGTCGGCAAGAGCCTTCTGCCAGAGCTCAACGCGCTCGTCAAGAGCGTTGGTGATGAGGTGGAAGCCGCCCTTTTCGCCGTCAAACGGAGTCTCAAAGCGGAAGTTGGCTTCCTTCATGACGTAGCCGATGCTCTGCAGCTTGGCGACGGCATTCTTGGACTCGTTCAGGCAGCGCTTGATGAGAGCCGGGTTCGGAGTCCAGTGGGTGTACTCCATCATGTGATAGAAGGGCTCGTCCGGCGTAAGGGTGGAGCCGCCTTCTCTGCTGTGGAGGACTTCCGTGTCGGCACCGAACGGACCGGAGACCTTGATGCCGTTGACGCCGGCAACGGAGCCGGCCTTCTCGATGGTGACGACCTTCAGGCCGTTGTCTGCTGCCGTGATGCTTGCCATGAAGCCGGAGCCGCCGCAGCCGACAACAACGACGTCTGCGTCATAGGTCTCGGCTTCGCCTGCAACGGCTTCCACCGTCTTTGCAAGCCAGGCGTCCTTGTCGCCGCCGGCCTGCGCAACGCAGTCGGCAATGGCTTCGCGGACAGCGCGGGAGGAGTTGGAGGCACCGGTGATGCCGTCAACGCCGCCGGCCTGGTTCTCGATGATCGCGGGGATCATGATCTGCTCGACCTGGGAGAAGAGAACGGGCGTCTCGCCGTTTTCAAGGACCTTGACTTCCGTCAGGGCCGTCTCGGAGAACGTGCACTCGACGGTGACGTTGGAGATGTTGCCGTAAGCGGTTGCCTGGTAGGTGCCGGGATTGTAGACCTTGTCGTCGGCAAAAGCAACGCCGTTGCCAAGGACGGAAGCGAGACCGAGGCCTGCGGTTGCGGCAGCGCCCTTGAGGAAGTCTCTGCGGGAAATGTTGTTCATAGGGGATCATCCTTTCATGTTGAATTACGCAGTTTATCTACGCTTGTTGACTAGTATACAACATGCGCGCCCATTATGCAACAAAAAATTGTCGATTTTTGCACGGGAACCGGCGAGGCTTACGGAAGGCGCCGAAGGGTAGGAAGAGGGCCGTCACTCGTCACGCGGATGCGCTCAATGATGGGAGGTTCGAGCGGATGATCCCAGTTCTCGTGGCCGTTGGTCTCCTGAACGGCGATGGCGTCGAGAACGTCAAAGCCCTCCAGCATATAGCCGAAGGAGGCATAGCGGCCGTCCAGCCTGTGCGCATCCTGATGACAGACAAAGAACTGCGTTCCCGCCGTATTCGGGGCATCGTCTCTTGCCATGCTGATGGCTCCGCGGCGATGGTCCAGCCCGGTCTCGCAGCCGTTTTCCGCGAATTCGCCGAAAAGATGAAAGTCACTGTCGGTCATAATGTCGTTGTCCGGGGAACCGGCCTGAATTACATAGTCCTTCACAATGCGGCCCATTCCAGCCCGTCGTAAAACCCAGAATTTGCCACGGCGGCAAAGCTCGCCGCCGTAATGGGCGCCCGGTCCGGAAAAAGCTCGAAGCGCATGGTGCCGTAGTCTTTTGTAACAATAGTACATTCGGTCATGGTATCAAATTCTCCTTTGAAAAACAGCCCGGTTCCGAAAGAAACCGGGCTGCGGGAAATCAGGAAACGGCGGTCTTACTTTTCAACGTAAGCGGTCTTGAGGTAGAGATTCTGGGAAGCGTTGATGTAGTAGCCCTGAACATAGGGGCGCATCAGAGAGGTACCGCTCTTGAAATAGAGGTTGAGGAAAACGTAATTCTCGCCGGCGATCTGATCCGCCTGAGCCACGTATTCAATGGCCTCGGAGGGATCTGTGCAGGTCTGAACCTTTTCCACCAGCGCGTCATATTCTTCGTTTGCCCAGCCGGAGAGGTTGTTGGAGTCATCGCCCTTGGCAAGCGGGAGGAAGGTCATCGGATGCAGATAGTCGGCGGACCAGCCCATAGCGCACAGCTGGTAGTTGCCGGCAAGCACGTCTGCATAGAAAACAGCCCAGTCGGCGTTTTCGATCTTGACGGAGATATTGAGGTTGGTCTCGAGCATGTTGGCAAGAGCCTGAGCAACGAGAGCAACGGTGTCGGAGGAGTAATAGTAGAGCGTGATCTCGGGGAAACCTTCTCCGTTCGGGTAGCCGGCTTCGGCAAGAGCGGCCTGCGCGGCTTCCACGTCTGCCTCGTCGGAGAGCTCGTAATCGCTGCGGCTGTCCGTGTAGTCAACGCCGTCGACAACATAGCCCGGAGCAATGAAGCTGTAGGCGGGCTCGGCATCCATCTGGAGGACGTCGTTGATGAGCGTGTAACGGTCGATGGCGAGGTTGAAGGCCTTGCGGACGAGGACGTTGTCAAAAGGCTCTGCGGTGCAGTTGAAGTTCCAGTAGGTGGTGCCGTAAGAGGTGGTCATAACAAAACCGTCATCGTTTGCCTTGAGGCGGGCATAGTCGGAAGCGGGGACGACGTTCATGCCGTCGATCTCGCCGGACTCATAGGCGAGAAGCGCCGTGGAGTTGTCCGTGATGTAGCGGAAGGTGACCTTGTCGAGCTTGACGGCTTCGGCATCCCAGTAATACGGGTTTTTGGAGAGCGTGATGCTCTCGCCGAGCTTCATCTCGGAAACATAGAAGGGGCCGTTGCAGATATAGGTCTCCGCAGAGGAGGTCCAGGAATCGCCGTTGGCCTCGATCGTGGCGGCCTGAACCGGGGAGAAGGTCCACATGGTGAGGATGTCGGCGAAATAGGAGGTGGGGCTGGTGAGCGTGATCTCGAGTGTCTTGTCGTCAAGGGCCTTGATGCCGACGGTGTCAAAATCGTCGGTCTCGCCGGCATAGTATTCCTCAGCGCCGGCAATATAAGCCATGACCATGTCAACATACTGTGCGCCGGTGTTGGGGTCGAGAATACGCTTAATGGCATAGACATAGTCTTCTGCCGTGTGGTCGCTGCCGTCGGACCATTTCAGGCCGTCGCGAAGCGTGAAGGTGTAAACCGTGCCGTCGTCGCTGACGGTGTAGCTCTCGGCTTCGCCGCAGATGAGGCTTCCGGTCTCGGTATCGTAGGTCATCAGGCCTTCAAAGGCGTTGGCAAGAACGTAGGCAGCAAAGCTGTTGTTGGTGATGCCGGGGTCGATTCCGTCGGGTTCGCTGTAGAGAGAGTAGGTGATCTCCTGAGCGGCATCCGCATGGGCGGAAACGGCTGCGAGAGAGAAGACCATGGCCAGGGCAAGAACGAGGCTAAGGAATTTCTTCATGGGTTTTCCTCCTGATTAAAAATATGGATTGCATTTATGGGCACGGCATTTGGCCGGACTCAACGAAAATTCAGCTGCCGGAAACGGCATGGCAGGCGACATAGTGGCCGGGAGATACCTCCGAAAGAACCGGAGCCTCCGTTTTGCAGCGCTCAGTGGCATAGGGGCAGCGGGTATGGAAACGGCAGCCGGCGGGCGGATCGATCGGGCTGGGAAGATCGCCCTCCAGGCCCGCACTGTTTTTGGCCTGTGCCAGACGGGGATCGGGCACGGGAATCGAGGAGAGCAGACCCTTCGTATAGGGGTGGAGCGGATGCAGGTAGATCTCGTCCGCACCGCATTTTTCCACCAGCTGTCCGAGATACATGACGCCCACGTCGTCCGACACGTAGCGGACCATGGAAAGATCGTGCGCAATAAAGAGATACGTCAGCCCGAGCTCCTCCTGGAACCGGCGAAGCATATTGACGACCTGCGCCTGGATCGAGACGTCGAGCGCGGAGATCGGCTCATCGCAGATGACGAGCTCCGGCTTGAGAATCAGGGCGCGGGCAATGCCGACGCGCTGCCGCTGCCCGCCGGAGAATTCATGGGCATATCGGTTCGCGTGATCCCGGTTCAGCCCGACGCGCGCCAGCATATCGCGCACCATCTCGCTCTCCTCCTGCCGGGAGAAGCAGATCTTGTGCGCACGCAGCGGTTCGGCAACGATATCGTGCACGGTCATGCGCGCATTGAGAGAAGCATACGGATCCTGAAAGATCATCTGCATTTTGCGCCGATAGGGAAGAAGCTGCTTCTGGGAGAGCGAGGAGATATCCTCTCCGTCGAGGAGGATCCGCCCGGCAGTCGGCTCGTAGATCCGGATGATGGTGCGGGCGCAGCTGCTTTTTCCGCAGCCGCTCTCTCCGACGAGCCCGAGCGTCTTCCCCTTTGGAATTGAAAAGCTTACATCGTCCACGGCATGCACGGCCTTGTGATTCCCGACCGGGAAGTGTTTGGTCAGGCCTTCGACCTGAAGGACGGGAGCGACAGAATCATTCATGAGAAGCCTCCTTTCCCGATTTGAAAGGATTGCCGGCCGAAGGCGCCTCCGGATCGAGAAGCCAGCAGCGGCTGCGGTGGCCGGGCGCGATCTCAAAAACAGGAGGCAGCTCCTCAAGGCAGACGCGGCAGGCATAGGAACAGCGTGGAGCAAACGGACAGCCCTTCGGCGGATGCACCATGTCGGGAGGAGAGCCGGGGATCGGCTGCAGGCGCTTGTTCTTATCCTGGTTGATGTCCGGAATCGAAGCGATCAGCCCCATGGTATAGGGATGCATCGGCTTTTCAAACACGTCGTAAATGCCGGCCTCCTCCATAATGAGGCCGCCGTAAAGAACGATCACGCGGCTGCAGAGCTCGGCGACAACGCCCAGATCGTGCGTGATGAACATGATGCTCATACCCATTTCCTGCTGGATGCGGCGCATCAGCTTCAGGATCTGGTCCTGGATCGAAACATCGAGCGCGGTCGTTGGTTCGTCGGCAATGAGGAGATCCGGCTTGCAGGCGAGGGCCATGGCGATCATCACGCGCTGCCGCATTCCTCCGGAAAACTCATGAGGGAAGCTTTTCAGCCGTTTTTCCGGCTCCGGGATCCTTACCATGCGGAACAGCTCCAGCACCCGCTGCTCGCGCTCTTCTTTGGAAAGGCTCTTCTCGTGGGACCACAGCATTTCGCCGACCTGTTCCCCGACCGGAATCAGCGGGTTGAGGCTCGTCATCGGGTCCTGGAAGATCATGGAGACTTCCTTGCCCCGGATCGAACGCATTTCCTTGCTGTTAAGGCCGACAAGCTCTCGGCCGTTCAGCTTCACGCTTCCACCGACGATCCGTCCGGTTCCCGTCAGAAGCTGCAGAATGGAGAGGCTGGTCACGGATTTTCCGCTGCCGCTTTCTCCGACGATGCCGACGGATTCTCCCTTGTCAATATAAAAGGAGACGCCGCGGACGGCTTTCACCTCGCCCGAGGAAGTCAGAAAGGAGGTCTGCAGATCCTGCACATCTAAAATATGATCCAAATCCGATCCCTCCTTATTTCTTCAGCTTCGGGTCAAGCGCATCGCGCAGCCCGTCGCCGACAAAGTTAAAGGCAAACATAATGATGCAGATCACGAGCGCCGGCAGGAAGAGCTGATAGGGGTTCGTGCGGAGCGTCGCGGTCGCGTCGTTGCACATGGTGCCGAGAGAGGCCATCGGAGGCGCAATGCCGATTCCAATGAAGCTCATGAAGGCCTCCATAAAGATCGCGCTCGGAATCAGCATCGTCACGGTGACGAGGATCGGCCCCATGGCATTCGGGATCAGATGGCTGAGAAGGATCGTCTTCGTGGAAGAGCCGATGGTGCGGGCTGCGAGGACGAATTCCTGATTCTTCAGCGAGAGCACCTCGCCGCGGACCACGCGGGCCATGTCGACCCAGTATACGCTTGAGAGTGCAATAATGATCGAAAGCAGCCCGTCGTCCAGGCACATTTTGATCAGGATCACATAGAGCGTGAGCGGAATCGTCGAGATGATGTCGACAATGCGCATCATGATCGTGTCTGTCTTTCCACCAAAATAGCCGGAGATCCCGCCATAGAGAATGCCGATGACCATGTTGACAAGGGCCGCAATAAAGGCGACCATGAGGGAGATGCGCGTCCCGTACATCAGCCGCGTGAGAATATCGCGCCCAAGCTGGTCCGTGCCGAGGAGATAGGTGCGGTTCCAAAGCCGGGTTCCGGTCTCGATGCGGTTGCCGTCGGGATCCAGGATCGTGTTCGGCGTTTGGGAATAATCCAGGATTACGTCCGTGTCGTCATCCCATTGGAATGCCGTCTGCTTTAAAGATGCGTTGTCCTTGCCCTTTTTCAGCTGGCGGACCAGATTTCCTTCGGCGTCGACCTCGATGAGCTTCAGCCCCTGCGTGATGTAGATATAGCTGCCCTCTTCGGGGCCGGGATAGACGGTAAGAAGGGGCGGAATGCTCGCCATTTTGTTATTCTGCTCGGAATAGGAATACGGGGTCAGAAAAGGCCCGATCAGGCAGAAGGCGAGCAGAAGCAGCACCAGAATAAAGCCGAGCAGAGCCGTCGGCTTATGCCGAAAACGAAACCAGACGTCTCCCGAAAAGGTGCGGGACTTGCGGTAGATCCGGTCCGCCTCCTCGGTGTCCACGGAGACGCGTTCCCACTTGTTGTATGAATCCATGAAAGCGGCCTCCTTATTCGTACTTGATGCGCGGGTCGATCAGGCAATAGAAAATATCGACGAGGAAGATCATAGAGATCAGGATCGCCGCATAGAAGATCGTCATGCCCATGATCGTGGTGTAGTCCCGCTGCGTGACGCTGTTGACGAAATATCCGCCCATGCCGGGGATGGCGAAGATCTTTTCAATCACAAAGGAGCCCGTGAGGAGGTTGGCAATGGTGGGGCCGAGAACGGTAATGACCGGGATGAGCGCATTGCGCAGTGCGTGCTTCCAGACAACGCGGAACTCACTGATGCCCTTGGCGCGGGCCGTGCGGATATAATCCTGTCCCATGACCTCGAGAAGCGAGGAGCGCATGAGGCGCGCGAGAAAGCTGATGGAATAGCCGCCCATAGCAATGACGGGCAGAATATAGCCCTTCCAGGTATCCACGCCGTAAACAGGCGTCCATCCGAGCTTGAAGGAGAAGATGTAGAGGAGCCCGGTCGCGATGACGAAGCTGGGGATCGTTACGCCGAAGGTCGCGAGGAACATCAGCAGCATATCCTGCCAGCGGCCGTTCTTCAGCGCTGCCACGATCCCCATCGGGATGCTGGTCAGGAGCACGAAAACAAGCGTGATCAGCCCCAGTGTGCCGGAATAAGGCATTCCGCTTTCGATGAAGTCATTGACGGTCTTTCCCGTGTATTTGTAGCTCGGTCCGAAATCAAAGCGGAGAACGCCTGCCATATAGTCGATGAACTGCTTCCAGAGCGGATCGTCGAGATTGTATTTGGCATTGAGCGCATCCAGCACGGCCTGCGACATCTGCTTCTGCGAGGTAAACGGACTGCCGGGGACAACGTGCATCAGACAGAAGGTGAGCAGGGCGATCATAAACAGCGTGACGATCATGATCAGAATGCGCTTGATGAGATATTTCGTCATACCGCCGGGCCTCCTTTGCTTCATTAAAGAACTAAAAAGTTAAAATATTATAAGACAAAAAAAGCAAAGATGCAAGTCCTTCTTAATCGCTTGAACTCTTTTCGTTACAGTGATATAATAAAAAGATAAAATCGACTCGGCAGGGGGTTTTAAAGTGCAGTTCTTTTCTGGCTCGATCGGGTTTTGGCTGATTGTGATGATCGTCATGCTGATCCTGGAAGCGATGATCCCGGGGCTTTTGACGATCTGGTTTGCAGCGGGAGCGCTGGCTGCGCTGCTGGTGTCGCTCTGCCATGCTTCCTTTGGAGTGCAGGTGGTCGTGTTTCTGTTCGTGACGATCGCGGCGCTTGTTTTTACGCGTCCGCTGGTCAAAAAATATGTGAATTCCCATGCGGAGGCCACGAATGCGGACCGCATTATCGGGCGCGAGTGCATTGTAAAGGAAACGATCGACAACGTTGCCGCAACCGGTGCCGTCGGGATTGACGGGGCGGTCTGGACGGCGCGCAGCGAGGCAGCGGACACCGTCCTTCCGGAGGGGTCACGCGTGAGGATCGTACGGATCGAAGGCGTAAAGGCCATCGTCCGGCCGATCGAATGAAATTCAAGAAAAAGCATAACATTATATTAGAAGGATAACCGCATGGAAGAAAATAAACCGGGCAGCTTTATGGAGAAGCTGGCGGGGATCATTGTTGACAAACGGGACATCGTGATCTTTGCCTTTCTCGCGCTTTGCCTTTTTTCCGCATTTTCCAGAAATTGGGTCCAGGTCAACGACGACATCACCGCCTACCTGCCGGACAGCACGGAGACCCGCCAGGGCCTGACGCTGATGAACGAGAATTTTACTACCTTTGCCACGGCCGAGGTTATGGTGGAAAACATCACCTATGCCAGAGCAGAAGAGCTTCTGGAACGGATCGAAGCCGTAGAGGGCGTCAAAAGCGTGGACTTTGACGACACGGAGGATCACTTCAAGGCTGCTTCTGCACTATTCAGCATAACCTTTGACGGGCTGAATGAGGACGAGGTAAGCGTTCAGGCGCTTGCAGACGTGAAGAGCGCTCTCGCGGGATATGATATCTACGTTAATTCCGAGGTCGGAAATCCGCTGAAGGCGATCATCAACAGCGAAATGCTGGTGGTTGACCTCATTGCCGTGGTGATCGTGATCAGCGTCCTGCTGCTGACATCAAAGACCTACGCCGAGATCCCCGTCCTCCTGCTTACCTTCGGCGCCGCAGCCGTGCTCAACATGGGGACGAATTATCTTATGGGCGAGATCTCCTTTGTTACGGACTCCGTCACCATCGTCCTTCAGCTGGCGCTTGCGCTGGACTATGCCATCATCCTTTCCAACCGCTTCCAGGAGGAGCATGAGACGAAGCCTGCCCGCGAGGCGGCGATCGTTGCCCTCAGCAAGGCAATTCCGGAGATCTCTGCGAGCTCCTTGACCACCGTATCCGGCCTCCTGGCCATGTGCCTGATGCAGTTCCGCCTGGGCTACGATATGGGCTCGGTGCTGATTAAGGCCATTTTGCTGAGCCTCTGCTCCGTCTTTCTCCTCATGCCGGGGCTTCTGGTGATCTTCGCTCCCTGGATCGACAAAACGCACCACAAATCCTTCGTCCCGAAGATCAACTTCCTCGGGAAGGCAGTCTATCTGACGCGCTTTATCATGCCGGTGATCTTCATTGCCGTGCTGGTGGCAGGCTTCGTTTTCTCGCACCGGGCAAACTATGTTTACTCGCAGTATTCCGTCAGCTCGATCCGTCAGAACGAGGCGCAGATCGCGAAGAAAAAGATCAAGGATCTCTTCGGGGAAGACAATACGTTCGCTATCATTGTGCCATCTGGAGACTATGATCGGGAGGCGAAGCTGATCGCCGAGATCGAAGAAGTCGACCATACGCTGAGCGTTCTGGGGCTTGCCAATGTGGAGGCAATGGACGGCTATACGATCACCTCCTCTCTCAACAGCCGCCAGTTCTCGGAACTGGCCGGGCTCGATTACGAGGTGGCAACGGCGCTCTATGCAGCCTATGCCGTTTCCCTGGAGGATTACGGGCAGGCGGTAACGAATCTGGAAAATTACTCGGTTCCGCTGATCGATCTCTTCGATTATATTCTGGAAAAACGCGACGAAGTGACGATCTCGCTCGACGAGGACACCGAGGAGCTGCTGGACAGCCTGGACGGGCAGCTTGCCGATGCCCGGCTGCAGCTGATGAACGAAAACTGGTCGAGAATCGTTGTGACGTCCGATGTTCCGACGGAAGGGGACGAGAGCTTCCGTTATCTGGATATTCTTCACGGGATCACGGCAAAGTACTATTCCGAATCCTACGTTGTCGGCGACACGACCTCCTGCGCGGACCTGAAGTCCTCTTTCGAGCACGACAACACGATGATCAGCATTCTGACGGTCCTCTTTGTCATTCTGGTTCTGATCTTTACGTTCAATTCCGTCGGCATGCCGATCCTGCTGATCGCGATCATTCAGGGGGCCATCTGGTTCAACTTCTCTACGCCTTATCTCAAGGGGAACAATCTTTTCTTCCTTTCCTACCTTATTATAAGTTCTATTCAGATGGGCAGCAATATCGACTATGCCATTGTTATTTCCAGCCGCTACATGGAGCTCAAGCAGGAGATGCCGCTTCGCGATGCCATGATCGAGACGCTGAACCTTGCATTCCCGACCATCATCACCTCCGGCACGATGCTTGCCTCGGCCGGCATGGCGATCGGCTTCCTCACTTCGAACGAGACGATCTCCTCCATCGGCATCTACCTCGGCCAGGGAACGATCATCTCCATTTTCCTCGTTATGTGCGTCCTTCCTCAGGTCCTGCTCTTTGGCGACCTGATCATCCGTAAGACTTCCTTCAGTATCAGCAACCCCATCCAGCCCACGCAGCGCACCGGAATGATGCGGATCAACGGGCGGGTGCGCGGCTCCCTGAACGGGATTGTGGACGCGGAGATCCACGGGATCTTCCGCGGAGATATCAATGCAATTATCGACGTCGGCAATGTCGAGATGCTTCCGGAGGACCTTCTGGAAGCCGTCAGCCATGAAAATAACGGAAAGGCAGAAGAATGAAACAGATCAGCTTTCACAGGATTATCGCTTTGCTGCTCGCGGTTCTCCTTTTATGCGGGAATCTTTCCGCATTTGCAGAGGAGACGGCGGAAGAAGGAACCGTTGTCAAGATCTCCTCGGCCGAGGACCTGGTTGCTCTCGCGGAGAACTGCCGGATGGATTCCTGGTCCCGCGGCGTCACCGTCGTGCTGACGCGGGATATTGACCTTGGCGGGACTCCGTTTTCACCGATTCCCACCTTTAGCGGAGTTTTTGAGGGGAACGGATTTACCATCAAGGGCTTCCGGCTCGGGATCGACGGGTCGAACCAGGGCTTCTTCCGCTACATTCAGGAGGGGGCCGTTGTCCGGAACCTGACACTGGAAGGGACGGTCGAGCCCGCCAACAGCCGCTGCCAGGTGGGCGGCCTCGTCGGCGTAAATTACGGCACGGTGGAAAACTGCCGGTTTTCCGGCTCGGTTGCCGGGCTCAATTACATCGGCGGGATCTGCGGCCTGAATACCGGCATCATAACTGCCTGCACAGCGTCCGGCACGGTCAACGGAAAACGATATACGGGCGGGATCTGCGGCTATTCTGAGGGCCTGATCCAGAACTGCACCAACGAAGCCTCCGTCAATACGGTCATCACGGAAGGGCAGCTGGAGGTCGACGAGATCAACTTTGCAAGCATTGCCGACGCTTTCAACTTTGTTACGGCGGAGGACTCCGACGTGGTCTCGGATACCGGCGGCATAGTCGGCTTTTCCAAGGGAATTCTAAGCTACTGCGAAAATAACGGCAAGATCGGTTATCCGCATTACGGCTATAACGTCGGCGGAATTGCGGGGCGGCAGTCCGGTTACCTCTCAAGCTGCGTCAACCGGGGAGAGATCTACGGCAAAAAGGACATCGGCGGGATCATCGGGCAGATGGAGCCCTATTTCGTCCTCAAGGAAACGCATGCCCTGGCCGACGAGCTCAACTATCTGACGGCGCTCCTCTCGCAGACGATCGCCAATCTTCGCGACAGCGCAGACAATATCGGGGCGGCGCTTACGATTATGCAGTCTTATGCCGGCGCGGCCGTTGGCGAGATCAGCGCGGGGTTCGACACTTCCACGATCCCGGAGGAAGACTTCTGGATCGACGGCCAGTTCAATGAAGAGGCGTATAATGAATATGCCGCCATGCTGGACAATATCAACAGCGAGGCCCTGGCAGCGGACCTGGAAGGTCTTGCGGCCGACATGGCCTATATCAATGCCGCCATCAGTGACGGAGCTCATCTCGCCTCCGACGATCTGGAGCGCGTGAACCAGGAATCCTCCCGCGTGGTGGGCATGATGGTACAGGCGCTCAACGGGAAGTATTCGGTCAATCTTTATGAGGATATTTCCGATACGCTCACGGAGGAGGACATTGACGGGCGCGTTTCTCTCTGCCTGAACAGCGGCTCGGTTTCCGGAGACAGCAACGTCGGCGGCATTGCCGGAGCCATGGCGGAAGAGTATGAATTCGACATGGAAGACACGATCATGACCATGCTGGAAGAATATGTCGATACCAGCAGCATCATTTCCTCGACCTTCCAGTCCAAATGCGTCGCGGCCTCCAACCGGAACGACGGAACGGTCGAGTCCAAGAAGGACAATGCCGGCGGCATCGCCGGCTATGAAGCCGTCGGCATGATCACGCACTGCGAGAATTACGGCAATATCACTGCGACGGACGGGGGATATGTCGGCGGCATCGCCGGCCGCGCCGATTCCAGCATTTATAACTGCTACTCGATGTGTTCTCTTGACGGAGACGAGTATGTCGGCGGCATCGCCGGCCTTGGAACGCGGATCCGTTCCTGCCGGACGATCGTGGATATGGATAACGTGACGGCCTGCTTCGGCGCGATCGCCGGATATGCGGACGTTACTGTGAAGGACAGCATTGCCGGGAACGTCTTCGTCAGCCGCACGCTTGGCGCGATCGACGGCATCAGCTATGAGGGCTATGCGGAGCCGGAGGAATATGAGGTGCTGGTCGGAGAAGAGGACCTGCCGGAGGAATTTGTCTCACTGAAGCTGATCTTCGTTGCCGACGGAGAGACGGTCAAGGAGATCCCGTTCCATTATGGGGACAGCCTCGATGCGTCCGAGATCCCGGCCGTCCCGCAGAAGGAGGGCTATACGGGGATCTGGCCGGAGTTTGAAACGGAGAATATGACCGTCGGGCAGACGATCGAAGCCGTTTACACGGCAGACCTCTCCGCAGTCGCTTCCGAAGAGTCCCGTGAGGGGAGCGAGCAGCCGATCTTTGTCCTGGAAGGAAACTTCCCGGCCGAGACGAGCGTAGAGACAGAGCCTTATACGCTCTCTGCTCCGGAAGTCGAAGACGGTACGGTTTTGGAGACCTGGACGGTGTCGGTGGACAGCGGATACGAGGATGCTCCCGACGAGTTCACGATCCGTTACCAGACGCCCGAGGTATCCGGCGTCGGCCACAGCCTGGAGCTCTACGAGCTTCAGGAGGACGGAACCTGGCAGAGGCTGGAGACGGAGACGCTCGGCAGCTACGAGGCCTTCCCGGTACAGGACGGCGAAGCGACCATCGCCGCTGTGGATGTGCATCGCGAACCGATCACCCGGCAGCAGCTTTGGATCCTTCTTGCTGCCGCGGCCATTCTGATCCTGCTGATCGTTTTCCTCATTGTGAGGAAGAAAAAGAAGCAGAAAAAAGCGAAGCATGTGCAGCAAACGGAAGCCTCCGAGTCATAATCAAACAAGGCCCTGCCGAAATTTGAAGTTCGGCAGGGCCTTGTTCTGTTATTTTGTGCGCTCAAAACGGGAGGAGAAGCGATCCTTCAGAATTTCCCGAAAGTTTTTCCGAAGAGCAAGGCACTGCTCGGAAGTCAGTGCCCGTTTCGGCACGAGGAATACCTCCTGAGGCGTTGCATAGACCAGGAACAAAGCGCTGATCTCAAAAACACAGGCCAGATGGTGGACCGAGCAGGAAAAGTTGATCTTTCGCTCCGGGACTCGGATCTGCAGCCGGCTCTTTTCAAATTCCGCTTTGTATTTGCAGCCGAGGAGATTGTCCTTCTGCTTCAGATATCGCAGAACGGTGCGCTCCGCTCCGGCAAACAGCAGAATGCCCCAAAGGGCATAGGCGCCGGCGAGATAGAACACCAGCATGTTGGCCTCGCCCTGCACGGCTGCTGCCGAGAGCGCATAAGCGAGCGCTCCAGCCAGCACGAGAAAGAGAATAAGAAGAGGCCGGCGGTGGCGAAGGAAAAGCGCATAGTAGGTCGCCTTGCGGTAGTCGCCGACCGTGATCTCATATTCAACGGAAATGGGTTTCATTCACTTCGCAGAGCAGATTCTCAGGCAGCGGCCTTCTTTTGAACGAAATGGACATAGGCCATAACGGCTGCGATCAGAGCAGCTCCGATCAGATCCGTAAGCGTGCCGGGAATGACCATACACAGGCCGCCGGCAAAGGAGACGATACGAAGCGGCCAGGAGAGCTTGCCGTTCAGATATCCGATAAATCCGCCGCCGATTCCAATGAGGCCGAGGATGGCCGTGATGATCATGGGGAGGGCATCGAGAAGCGTCCCGCCAATGAGGATCATCTTCGGGTTCATTGCGAACATATACGGGATCAGGAAAGCCGCAATGGCAAGCTTCGTCGCATTGACGCCGGTCTTGAACGCATTTCCTTTGGCAATGGCGGAGCCGGCATAAGCGGCGAGCGCCACCGGAGGCGTAATGTCGGCCACGATGCCGAAGTAGAAACAGAACATATGTGCGGCAAGCATCGGAATGCCGGCCTTGATAAGGATCGGAGCTGCGATCGTGGACGTGATCAGGTAATTCGAAGTCGTAGAAACGCCCATGCCGAGGATAAGGGAGGTGAACATTGCGCAGACGAGCGCAAGGAACACGCTGTTTCCGACCAGGTCAAAGATGCCGGAGCCGATGCGCTGTCCAAGCCCGGTCAGGGTCACCATGCCGATGATAATGCCGGCCGTCGAGCAGGCCGTGGCTACGGAGATCACGCTCCGGGCGGCCTGGGGGAGGGCAGAGAAAATGTTCAGGAACTTGACGCGGGTCCCTTTCCGGAGGAATGGGACAATGATGCATGTCACGGAGCCGATCAGGGCCGAACGTGTGATCGTAAAGCCTTCCAGCATCAGGACAACGATGGTCACGAGTGGGATGATCAGATGGCCCTTCTCTTTCAGCAGCGGCCACAGCTTTGGCAGCTGGTCCCGCGGAAGGCCCTTCAGGCCAAGCCGTTTGGCCTCCAGATGAATACTGATCCAGATCCCGGTGAAATAAAGAAGTGCCGGAATGACGGCAACGCCCATCAGCTGGCGGTAAGGGACGCCGCAGGTCTCGGAGATCAGGAAGGCCGCCGAACCCATGACCGGAGGCATGATCTGCCCGCCGGTCGAAGCGGCAGCCTCGACGGCTCCGGCAAATTCCGGCTCATATCCCAGCGATTTCATCATCGGGATCGTAAAGGAACCCGTAGAGACCGTGTTGGAAACAGAGGAACCGGAGACTGTGCCCTGCAGAGCGGAGGACAGTACGGCAACCTTTGCAGGGCCGCCGGATGCCCAGCCGGCCAAGGAATTCGCCAGATCGATGAAGAACTGGCCGACGCCGGTCTTCTCCAGAAAAGCGCCGAAAAGGATGAACAGGAAAATATAGGTAGAGCAGACGCCCAGCGGATTTCCGATAACGCCTTCCGTCGTAATGAAGAGATGCGTAATGATGCGCTTGAGGCTGAAGCCGCGGTGATGCAAGAAGCTCGGGAGATATTTGCCGACCAGGCCGTAGATAATAAAGCAGGAGGCAATGATGACGATCGGAGGGCCGACTACGCGCCAGCAGGCAAGAAGAACAAGCGCAATGCCGAGCCCCGCCATAATCACGTCCCACTGCGTATAGGCGCCCGCACGATACTGCAGCGGCTTATAGTTAATAATGAAGTAGGCCGCCACGGATACGAACAGCACAGCCAGCACAACGTCGAATACCGGGAGCTTGTGCCGGTCGGAATTTTTGAAAGGGGGATAAAGGATAAAGGCCAGCGAGATCGCGCAGCCCAGATGGGTGTAGCGGAGGATCTGCAGCGGGACTTTATTGGAAATGGAAGCATAAAGCTGGAACAGAGCCCATGCCGTGAGGATCACCATAAGGATCTTGTCGCCGGTGGGAGAGAAGATCTTGTATTTGCTCTCGCGGTCGATCTCATCGAGCTTGATCTCTTCCGGATTCTGTGTTTTTTTCTTAAATAGAGCCATAACGTCTCCTAAATGTCGAGATGAACGGTTTTCATAAAAGACAAAAAACAAGGCGAGGCTGAAAGCCCCGCCCTGCATGGAAAGAGATTACTTGAGATAATCGGGGATCTCGAGGCCCATCTCCTCATAGTACTTGGCAGCACCGGGATGCAGGTCGCTGGGGATACCGGAGAGAGCGTCTTCCAGGCTCATGTAGTTGGCCTTGGCGTTGATCTCCTTGATCTCGTCGAGATTCTCATAGATAGCTTTGGTGAGAGTGTAGATCTCGTCTTCCGTGAAGGTATCGGCGCAGACGAGCATGCACTTGACGGCAACGGAAGTTACCGGGTGGCCAAGGTTGTATTCATCGGTCTCCGGCGTGAACTCGGAGTAGAACGGGTACTTCTCGAGGAGGAGAGCCATATGCTCGTCATCGATGGAGACCTGCTCGATCTTGCCGGTGAGGGAGAGCTCGACCATGTTGCTGTTGGGGTAGCCGGAGCAGAGGAACATGGCGTCGAAGGTGCCGTCCTGGATGCCGTTCTTCGCGGTAGCCTGGTCAGCAAAGGTCTCTTCAATGTCGTCATAGCTCATGCCGTAGATGCCGAGGATCTGGCGGGCTGCCACTTCGTAACCGCTGCCGACGGCACCAACGCAGACCTTTTTGCCTGCCATGTCGGCAACCGACTCAATACCGGAATCCTTGCGCACGATAATCTGAACCATTTCCGGGTAGCAGGCGGTGACGGCCTGGAAGTTCGTGATGGCATTGCCGTCGAAGAGCTCGATGCCTTCGTGGGCATAGCTGTAAACGTCAGACTGGATCATAGCGAACTCGTTTTCGCCGGAGCCGAGCAGACGGGCATTCTCCGTGGAGCCGCCGGTGGCGTTGACGGTGATGTAAGCGCCGGTGACCTTGTTGACGACGGTGGTGACAGCGCTGCCGAAGTTGTAGTAGTTGCCGGTTGCGGAGCCGGTGCCCATGAGATAGTCGCCCTTGAAGCCTTCCAGCTCTTCAGCAAAAGCAACCGAGCATACGGAAAGGACCATCAGGACCGCGAGAAGCATGGCGAGAAGCTTTTTCATGTGTTTTCTCCTTTTTTATTTTATCTCAGCATGGCTGAAATGTCTTGATAATATTATCATAACAAATAAGATTGCGCAATTGTTTTCTTTGCAAAATCATTTCTTCAGCGCCCGTCGGTCAGTTCTCCGTTTGCTTCCTCCTTGCGGATCAGCGCAACGGCCGAGCCGGAGAGCAGGAACAGGCCGACCAGGTTGGGGGTCGCCATGAAGCCGTTGAAGGTGTCCGCAATATCCCAGAGGAGGCCGAGGTCCAGCGTGGCACCGACGATGGCGACGAAGGAGTAGAGCACCAGGAACGGACGGACGGAGCGCGGCCCGAAGAGGAACTCGCTGCAGCGGGAGCCGTAGAGCCCCCAGCCGATGATCGTGGAAAAGGCAAAGCAGCAGATCGCGATCGCCGTGAGCAGGGAGATCCATCCTCCGTAGGTAACCGTAAATCCGGAGATTGTGAGCTCGGCTCCGGCTGCGGCGCCGTAAGCGACCTCGGTTCCGCTGCAGAGAATGACGAGCGCCGTCAGCGTGCAGATGACGATCGTATCCATGAATACTTCAAAGATGCCGAAGTATCCCTGATTGACAGGATTATCGTTGTCGGCGCAGGCGTGGGCGATCGAACCGGTGCCGAGGCCGGCCTCGTTGGAGAAGATCCCGCGGGAGACGCCCTTCTTCATGCTGAGAAACATGCTGCCGACGATCCCTCCGGTCACGGAACGCGGAGCGAAGGCGCCTTGAATAATGGAAGCAACCACGGCCGGAACCTTTGCGATATTCAGCAGGACAGCGCCGAGCGCGAGAACGATATAGAGCAC
>R05__coassemble_23_pt1 | contig 92970 bp, 83 predicted proteins | sample R05__metabat2_low_PE_040 | metagenome-assembled genome bin R05 | reverse complement strand
TGAATGGTATCCGGAGTATTCCCCTGCTTCTGCCAGCCACGGTAGCGTGTGCCGTCATAGCAGAGAACTAGCTTAAAATTCCTCACGGCCGCCCAAACCTTTCGATAAATGCATTCTCGGAAAGGATCTCGATTCCCAAAGAGCGGGCCTTCACATTCTTGGAGGAGGTCGACTCCGGATCATTATTCACGAGGAAGTCGGTCTTTTTGGAAACGCTGCCGGATACACGGCCGCCCTGGGCTTCCACGTAGGCCTTGAACTCGTCCCGGTTGTGAAAGTCGTGCACGTCTCCGGTAATGACGAAGATCTTTCCGGCACACCTTCCGGCAGAGGTTTCGGGAGCGGGCTCGATCTCCGTCAGCGTAACCTCTTGAAGCAGACGCCGGAAGAGATCGCGGTTCTTTTCTTCGGCATACCAGGATAGGATCGACCGGCTGCGCTCAGCGCCAAAGCCGTCGATCTCTTCGTAACCTTCCCCGTTCTCCAAATGCTGCAGGAAACCGGAAGTCCCGTAGCGGGCAATGATGCGCTTTCCGGCATCAAGGCCGATCTTTGGAATCGAGAGCGCATTGATAAAGTTGGCAGGGTGAACAAAACGGCTCTTTTCCACTGCTGCAGCCAAATTCTGATAGCTTCGTTTTCCGAAGCCGTCCATTGTCTCGATCTCCTCCTGATGCTCCGCAATATGGAAAACGGAAACGAAGTCCGAGATGATGCCGGCACGAATGAAACGGGCAAGCGTTTCTACACTGAGGCCGTCAATGTCCATGCACGTGCGGGAAACGAAGCGCTCGAACTTACGAATATGTTTGGCAGAACAGTCCGGATTGGTGCAGTGAAGCGTTTCAGAGCCGGTTACACTGCCGGTACGGATCTCGGTCGGCGCGCCGCAGACCGGGCAGGCTGCCGGAATTTCAAAGCTCGTTCCATGGCCATCGGCAGCAATAATTTTGGGGATGATCATGTTGGACTTGATGACTTTCAGTTCCGTCACTTGGGGGAGACCGATGCCGAGGCGTTTCATCTCCGTAAGGTTGCAGAGAGAGGCGCGCTTTACTTCTGTGCCTTCGAGACGAACGGGCGCAAAGACGGCAACAGGAGTAATGCTTGAGGCGGCACAGCTCCACTCGATATGGTCCAGTACAGAGTCGGCAGAGGTATCCTGCCATTTGAAGGCCATGCCGGCATTCGTGGCATGGTGGCCGGTGATGGAGCCGGTGGAAGCATAATCGGTATCATCATAGGCGATCACAAGGCCGTCGACCGGGAGATCGATCTCGCCGCTGCGGACACGCTCCGTCCAGCGTGCAATGACTCCGGGAAGCGTATCCGCTGTGCAGGGCTCGAAATCCACCGTCGTAAAACCCAAAGAGCGAAGATAATTCATCCGCTCGCCCCAGGAGACCATAGGACGGTCCAGGTGGACGAGAGTGAAGGCATTGAGGTGGACGCCCCGATCCGCAACCTCGGAAGCGCGCGATTCGTCCAGCGCCAGTGTACCGGCAACGAGATTGCGCGGGTTGGCATATTTCTCGGATGACTCATCCTGCTCCTCATTGAGGCGGTTGAAATCTGTGTAACAGATGGTCGCCTCGCCGCGGACGACAAGATGGCCCTTTTCCGCTACAGACTGCGGAACGCCTGAAATATAGGGGGCAAGATAGGTAATGTTCGTGCCAAAGGTGCCATTGCCGCGCGTCATAAGGCGGGTCAGAGCGCCTTGATCATAGGTAGCAACAAGAGTAATGCCGTCAAGCTTCCATGACAGCCAGATGGGGCGTTCGCCCGCCCACTTCTGAAGAACGGCAACGTCCTTGCTTTTGGCGAGAGAGAGAGCCGGATATTCGTGAAGTTCCCGCGTACCGGTGCCGAAGGATTCCTCCGCGCCGGCCTTCTGCGTCGGGCTGCCGGGGAGGACGACGCCCGTCTCCTGCTCAAGAGCGGAAAGCTCATCAAAAAGAGCATCCCACTCATAGTTGCTCATGATCTCGTCGCGGTCATTGTAATAGGCCTCAGATGCAGCATTGAGCCGGTCGATCATCTCCTGCATCCGGATGCGTTTTTCTTCCATGGTTTCGTTTCCCCTGAACAAATTATTGGCCGACGGCCGAATAGGTATAGGATACCGTGCTGATCAGATGCTCTGCATCGAGCAGCTCGTCCGCAATGAGCCGGCCGGAGGCGTCATAGCTCCGAAATCGATAGCCATCCGTAACAAATTCATAAGAGATATCTTCTTCCGCTTCAGCTTCGATCGCCTGGCGCGTATAAGTGACCTCATAGAAACGATTGCCGGCAAGATCATAGGCATATTCACCATATGCCGTTTGCTCGCCGTCCGCATTAAATCGGCTCCAGGAAATAACGCGGCCTTCGGCATCCACGGTCTGTTCTTCCCGCTCAAGCAAAGCTCCGTCGCCGTCCTTTGTCAGATAGACGAGCACATCGGAGGCAGATTCCGCTTCATCGAGCTCACAGGATTGCAGCACATTGCCGTCCCCGTCCTCCGTTATAAGGGAAGAGAGGCTGCCGGAGGGCAGATATTCATACATTTCCCGATACGAAGAATCCGCAGAGGAAAACGAATAAGAGAGGAGCTCGCCGGATGGGCCGTATTCCCACGTCTCCTCCTGCTTGAATGCTCCGGTATTGCTAAAAAGCGTCCGCCGGATCTCTCGGCCGGAAGCGTCGTATTCATGTTCGACGGTGTCTAGAATATAGCCGTGCTGCTCCTTGCCGGAATCCGTCCGAATGCCGGAGGCGTCAAAGGCAACCTTGTAGGTATTGATGGTCTGCTTTCCGGCGGCAGAGGTGGAAGAATCAACATAGCGCGTCAAAATGCCTTCGGAATCATATTCATAAGCTATGGAGCCGCGCTCGAGGCCGGCATCCGTCTCACGGACGTAGCTCTCCTCCATGAGAAGCGACTGCTCTGCCGAGGCCGCAGCAGGCAATGCAAAAGCGAAAATTGCCGTGAGGGCAAACAGAAAAGCTTTTTTCGTCATTATTAAACCTCTTCGAAAAATGTATCCGGGCGGGTGGGAGAAAAGATCTCGTTGCAGGTCATAACGGTAACAAGATCCTCCGTCTCACTGAGATTGGTAATGCTGTGCGTCCAGCCCGGGATCATATAAACGCTCTCGATCTTCTCGCCGCTCACTTCAAATTCGACCGTCTCTCCGGTGGCAATGTTTCGCTCCCGAATCAGCCCGTGTCCATGAACGACAATAAACTGCTCCCATTTGGAATTGTGCCAATGCTGCCCTTTCGTAATGCCCGGACGGGAAATATTCACGCTGACCTGACCGCAGTCTGCCGTGTGGACAAGCTCCGTAAAAGAGCCACGGGCATCGCAGTTCATCTTCAAAGCGTACTTTATCCGATCTTCCGGGAGATAGGACAGATAGAGGGAAAAGAGCTTTTTGGCGAAGGAGCCTTCCGGCATTTTCGGCATCATAAGCGTGGCCGGCTGCTTGCGAAACTCCTGCAGCAGATCCGTGATCTCGCCAAGAGTGGCCTTATGGGTCACAGGAACGCAGCAGAAACGGCCGGAGGGTGTAAGCACGGTCTCCGTACCGTCAAACTCGCAATGCTGCTCCTTTCCTTCAAGAAGATCCAGCATGCCGTCAACCAGGTCATCAATGTAGAGAAGCTCAAGAAGCGTGCTGCGGTCATTGACCGTGAAGGGTTCATCATTAGCAACCGCCCAGCAAAAGGTGGAAACGGCGCTGTTGTATTTCGGGCGGGAATGGCCCATCAGATTGGGGAAACGGTAGACCGCCACTTTGACCCCGGTTTCTTCCCTGTAAGCAAAGAAAAGATCCTCGCCCGCCTTTTTACTTCTGCCATATTCGCTCTCGCCGAAACGGCCGGCGAGCGTTGCCTGAATGGAGGAGGAGAGCATCACACCGGCCCGGCTTTTCTGCCGTTTCAGCGTGTCAAGCAATCGTGAGGACAGACCGAAATTGCCTGCCATAAACTCTGCAGGGTCTTCCGGGCGGTTCACTCCGGCAAGATGGAAGACAAAATCCGCCTTTCTGCAATACTCCTCCAGTTCTTCGCAGGAAGAGGCACGGGTATATTCATAAATATTTTCGATTTTCAGGTTTGGGCGGGTCCGGTTGCGGCCGTCCTGCAGAGTCTTCAGGTTGTTGACAAGCGCCGTGCCCACCATGCCGCCGGCACCGGTGACCAAAATGTTCATGCTTTTCCTTCTGCTCCTTTGCTGTTCTCTACGATATCTATTATGACAGGTCTTGCCCCGGTTTGCAAGCAAAAGCGGGAAAAAGCTTGATTCGCGCGGGAGCAAAGCTTATACTGTATCGGAACAATTTTGGAGGTTCTGCCAATGGAAATTGAACGCAAATGGCTCGTTTTGCCTGAGCATATTCCCTACGACCTTGCCTCGCTTGAATCGCATGCGCTTGAGCAGGCTTATGTCTCCTTCTCTCCCACCGTACGCATCCGGTCGATTGACGGAGGGGAACGCTATATCCTAACGATCAAGAAAAGGACAGAGAACGGAGGCATTGCCTCAGAGGAGAACGAGCTTGAGCTCGACAAGCGGACCTATGAATTTCTCTTCTCTCAGCATGAGGGCAACGTGATCTGCAAGCAGCGCTTTCTGCATCCGCTTTCTTCCGGGCTCTTGGAGGAGATCGATCTTTTTTCGGGAGCGCTTGAAGGACTGGCCTATCTTGAGATCGAATTTCCAACACTTGAGGAAGCACGTGCCTACCCCACACCTTCCTGGGTGCTTGCCGACGTGACGGAGGATCACCGTTATAAAAACGCCTCCCTGGCCCGCTTTGGCCGGCCGGAGAGTTTAGAAAAAGAAGAGGAAAAATGAAAAAAACGCATTACGCCTGGTTCGTCTGCCTTGGGTGTGCGATGATCCTTTTCTGTACGAGCGGGCTCGCGATCAATGCCTTCACGGTATATCAGCCCTATATTCTTAAGCTGAACGGATTTACTAATGCGCAGACTTCCTCGATCATCACGGTGCGGAGTCTCTTTGCCTTTCTTTCTATGTTTCTGACCGGTTTTTATTACCAAAGGCTCTCTTATCGTGCAGGATTGGCCGGCTCCGGAATGATGATGGCTTTTGCCTTTCTCCTTTTCGGCCTGGCCAAAAGCTACGCAGCCTACTGCATTGCGGCAGCCACGGCGGGGTTGGCCTACGGCGTTGGGACCATGATTCCGATCACGATCCTGCTTGAGCGCTGGTTTGTCCAAAAGCGCACACTTGCCATCGGCATTTGCTCCGCCTCTACCGGTCTCTCCACGCTTGGCATTCCCTCTTTGATCACAGCACTTATTGAAAAAACGAGCCTCCGGACGGCATTCGTCTCAGAGGCAGGTCTGATTGCGCTGCTCGCCGCCGGAAGCTTTCTTCTCCTGCGAAGCGACCCTTCGCAGAAGCAGCTCGAGCCCTATGGGCAGGCAGGCACTGCCGGCGCGACGGGCAAAAAGGAAGCAAGCTCCGAGCGTTTTCTTCCAGGCAAGACCTGGATACTGCTGGTCCCGATGCTGCTTTTCCTTGGTGCTGTCACTTCGACCGGATACTCGCATCTCTCGGTACTGGCCAATGGGGAAGGCTTTCCTCCGCAGACGGTTGCTCTGGCAATTACTGTTTCGGGGCTTGCATTGACCGGCGGGAAGCTGCTCTACGGCGCTTTGACAGAGCGCATCGGCATCCGCTGCTGCAATTGGCTCTTCGGCATTCTCATGATCCTCGGGCTGGTTCTTCTCTGTACCTGCACAGGCAGCACCGCACTTCTTATGGCCGGGATGCTCCTCTACGGCTGCGGACTGGCCTTCACGACAGTTGGAATGACGGCCTGGGCGCTCGATCTCAGCGCGCCGGAGCAGCAGGAGCGTACCGTCCGCTATTTTCAGATCGGTCACTCCGGCGGAGGGCTTCTCTTTTCCTCCCTCCCCGGCATTCTCGCCGACCGCTTCGGCGGTTCCTACGTACCCGCTTATCTCTTTTTCATTTTCTGCGCACTGTTCGTGCTGCTTGCGATCCAAGGAATTTACCGAAAATCCGTTTATTAATTATTAAAAAAACAAGGCAGGGTGATATGCCCTGTCTTATTTTTTTACTTTGTTTCCGAATCCTGCTGCTCCGCATCCGCATCGGGCTCGTTCTCCGACGGAAGTTCTTCCGTTCCGTCAAACATGGCGATCTTTTTTGCAGGACGCTCAATGGTCTTGTCCAGCGGAACATTCTTCGCCTGCTTCATGACCTCCGGCATAAACTCACCGTGCTCAAAGAAGTAGTCAAACTCGTCACCGTCGATCGTCTCATGAACGAGAAGATATTCGGCAAGAGCGACCAGCTGCTCACGGTGCTCGGTCAGGATCCGCTCACAGTCGGCAGAGGCGCGGTCAAAGATGGCCTTGACCTCTTCGTCGATCAAGCTCGCTGTTTCTTCCGAATAGCTCTTCGTCGTGCCGAAATCGCGGCCGATGAAGATGCTGTGGTCAGAGGAATCAAAGAGGATGGGACCGAGCTTTTCGCTCATGCCGTAACGCATGACCATATCTCGTGCGGTGCCGGTCGCCTGCTGGATATCGGCAGAGGCGCCGGTGGAGATATCATCGAGGAACAGCTTTTCCGCCATGCGCCCGCCAAGCGCCATGACAATGCTTTCGTACATCTCGGCGCGGGACTTAAAGTTCTCCAGATCCTCCTGCGGGCGGAACAGCGTGAAGCCGCCGGCCTGGCCGCGGGGAATAATCGTGATGTAATGCACGGGGTCAACATTCTTGAGATACTTCCCGGCAACGGCATGGCCGGACTCATGATAGGCCGTGAGCTTTCTTGCCTTCTCGGACATCTTGCGTGACTTTTTCTCCGGGCCCATCTGGACCTTGAGGATCGCCTCGTCGATATCCTCCTGCATAATGAAACGCCTCCGGCGGCGGACAGCGAGAATTGCCGCCTCGTTCATGAGGTTCTCGAGGTCGGCGCCGGCGAAACCGGGCGTCCCCTTGGCGATATCATTGAGATTTACCGTATCTGCAAGCTGCTTGTCGCGCGCATGGATCTTGAGGATCTCTTCTCTGCCGCGGATGTCCGGCAGACCGACGAAGATCTGGCGGTCAAAGCGGCCCGGACGGAGAAGGGCATTGTCCAAAATGTCGGCACGGTTCGTCGCCGCCATGACGATAACGCCTTCGTTGTTGCCGAAGCCGTCCATTTCAACGAGCAGCTGATTGAGCGTCTGCTCGCGCTCATCGTGCCCGCCGCCAAGACCGGAGCCTCTCTGGCGGCCAACGGCATCGATCTCATCAATGAAGATGATCGCCGGGGCTGCTTTTTTGGCCTGTTCAAACAGATCGCGCACACGCCCTGCGCCTACGCCGACATAGAGCTCGACGAAATCGGAACCCGAAATGGAAAGGAACTGCACATTGGCCTCGCCGGCCACCGCCTTTGCAAGAAGCGTCTTACCGGTTCCCGGAGGACCGACCAAGAGGATGCCCTTGGGGATGCGGGCGCCCATTTCGGTATAGCGCTTCGGATCCTTCAGAAAATCGACAACTTCCGCAAGCTCCGCCTTCTCTTCCTCGCAGCCGGCAACGTCCTTGAAGGTCTTCTTATCCTTTTCGTCGCTGCCAAGGCGCGTGCGCGCCTTGCTGAACTTGGCAAAGCCGCCGGCTCCGCCGCCTCCCGCCCGGTTCATCATGACATACCAGAGCGCCATAGCTCCGCCCATAATGATAAGATACGGGATAAAGCTTGCCCACCAGGGAACCGTAAAGCCCTCGGTATAATCATACTCCTCGAGCACACCGGAACGATGCTGCTCCAGGATCAGATCATGGAAGTCTTCATAGAAAACGGAGAAGCTGTACAGATCATAGGTCTTCTCGACGGTTTCCTCGGGGTCCGATGTACGGATCTCAAGGATGATTGTGCTGCCTTCGGTTGTGAAGGACTGCACCTTTTCTGCCTCGAAAAGATCGACCAGTTCGGAATAGGATTCTAAAGAATCCGTCTTGCTGTCCTGGTTGAGCGTGAAGATAATCGCGATGATAATGACGCCCAGCAGAACGTAAAAGCCAATGTCTCTTGCGCGGTTGCGGTTCGGGTTCGGTTTCAAATTTCGGTCACATCCTTTGAATTTGGGAAATTAGGGATCAGTTGCTGTAGATCTCGGGCTTCAGAACCCCGATATAGGGAAGATTACGGTATTTTTCATTATAGTCGAGCCCGTAGCCGACGACGAAGGCATCAGGCACCTCAAAGCAGGAATAGTCCGCATAGACAGGAGCTTTTCTCCTCGCCGGCTTATCCATCAGCGTCACGATGGAGATCGATGCCGGCTTGCGGACCATCAGATAATTCTTCAGATAATTCAGCGTAACGCCGGAATCCAAAATATCCTCGACCAGGATCACATCTTTTCCGCCAATGTCAGATTTCAGATCCTTCGTGATCTGGACGGCGCCGGTGGAAGACGTACCGCTATAAGAGGAGACCGCCATGAAATCCACGCTGCAGTCCACCGTTACCTCGCGCATCAGGTCTGCCATAAAAATGAAGCAGCCCTTCAGCACACCGACAAAGACAGGTTCCTTCCCGGCAAAATCCTCCGAGATCTTTTTCCCGCAGGCAACGACCTTTTCGTGCAGCTCCTCCTCGGAAATGAGGACGCGCTCAATTGCTTTATCCATTTTCTCTTCTCACATTCTCATAAATTCGACCCGAATCACAGGATCTCCGGGTTCGGGAACCGCTCGGGTGCTTCGGGCCAGCCCTGCCACGGCAAGAACGCCTTTTTCATCGCGGAGGACCGGCGTTGTAAGACGCTCGGCCTGCGTCAGCTTATGTTCCGTGTAGAGACTTTTCAGCGTTTTGCTGCAGCCACGGCCGTAAAGAGAGATCCGATCCCCCGCCCGGCGCGGGCCAACAGAAAGCTGCCCGTATATTTCACCACATTTCAGGTAACAAATGTTGAACAAGCCGTGAACTTCTTCCTGAAAACTGCAAATTTCTGTGCGGACGACCCAGCCTGCTTCCGGAAAAGAGAGGCTCTCGCCGGGAATCAGCAAACTCTCCGCAAGCTTCTCCGGCAGGGCGGCAGGCGCAAAGGTCAGCCTTCCCCGCTCCGCGCGAATGCGCAAACCGGGAACGTCTGCAAAGGCAGGCTCCGTGCTGCGGGCGATCTTTCGCACTGCCTGCACATGCTCATAAGAGATCGCCTGAGGGCACATCCGGCGGATCACACGCGAGGACACCGCGTCCGGCAGAGCTAGGAGCTCCCGGCAAGGCAGTGAATCCTCTGCCCTTTGGCTTTTGAGAAAAGCATCCGTCTCGGCGCTCAAACAGGCCTCATCTTCTCCCGCCGATCTTCCCGCACGGCAGATCGCCCGATCCGCCTCCGGATTCAGCTCCCGCAGAAGCGGAAGGATCCGATGGCGGAGATAATTTCTTGTGTATTCATCGGAAGCATTAGAGCTGTCCTCCATATAGGGAACCTTCTCACCGGCGAGATATTGTTCGATCTGCCGCCGTGAAATATCCAGAAGCGGGCGGGCGATCTTTCCCCGAAGCGGAGACATTCCGCTCAGCCCAGCCGCCCCGCTGCCGCGGACGAGATGCAGGAGGATGGTCTCCGCATTATCCTCCAGATGGTGAGCGACGGCGATGCGCCCGCAGGCCAGCTCCTGTGCCTTGCGTTCCAAAAATTCATAACGCAGAACACGCGCCGCCTCTTCTATGCCGAGCCGGTGTTCGGCAGCATAGGAAGCGACATCGCCGTGTTCGGAAACGAACGGGATCTTTTCCCGTTCGCAATACTGCTCCACGAAATCATGATCACGCAGCGACTCTTCGCCCCGGAGACCGTGGTCGTAATGCGCCGCTGTCACTTCGATGCCAAGTTTTTCCCGCATCGTCCAGAGAGCATGCAGGAGACACATCGAGTCTGCCCCGCCGGAGACCGCCGCGAGCACGCGGCAGCCCGATGGAAAAAGCCCGGATGAGACGAGATGCTCAGTAATCGTCTTCACGATAACCCTCGTAAGAAACGAAGGAAGTATATTCCGCGAGCCAGTTGAGATAGACCGTACCTGTGGCACCCTTGCGGTTTTTCATGATAATCGCCTCGGCAAGATTCGGGTTCTCGGCTTCCTTGTTGTAATATCCGTCACGATAGAGACCGATGACCACATCCGCATCCTGCTCGATGGCGCCGGATTCACGCAGATCCGAGAGCATCGGGCGTTTGTCCGTTCTTCCCTCGGCCGCGCGGTTGAGCTGGCTGAGACAGATGACCGGCACATTCAGCTCCTTCGCCATGATCTTCAGCGTTCGGCTGATATCACTTACGACCTGGGTGCGGCTCTCCGCGGAATATTTCTGCGCACCTCCGGCGGAGGTCATCAGCTGAAGATAGTCAATACAGACGAGCCCCAGATCCTGCACACGCCGACAGGCGGCGTTCATATCGGAGACGGAGAGCGTCGGGTTGTCATCGATGCGGATATCTGAAGCGCTCATCTGCTGCGCCGCCTCCGCGATCTGCTGCCACTGATCTTCGCTCAACTGTCCGGTCAGCAGATTCTGCTGCGGAACCATCGCCGCCTTGGACAAGAGCCTCGTCACCAGCTGCTCCCGGCTCATTTCCAAAGAAAAGAAGGCGACCGTCTTCTTCAGCGTCATGGCAACATAGAGTGCAATGTTGAGCGCAAGGCTTGTCTTACCCATACCGGGTCGGGCCGCGATCAGGAGGAGATCCGAGCGGTTCAGACCGAGGATCATATTGTCCAGATCCGGAAGCCCGGTTGAAAGGCCGGGGATCTTGCTGCCGGAGGCAGCGGCTGCCGCCAAGCCGTCAAACACATCGTTGATGACTGCAGACACCGGAAGCAGCCCGCCGACATTTCGGTCCTGCCGCAGGGCATAGATCTTCCGCTCGGCCATTTCCAGCATGGAATCCGCCTCGCCGGAGCCATCCTGCACGAGGCCGTTGATCTCATCCGCCGCCTCGCCCAGACGGCGCATTACGGCGCGGTCACGGACAATGGCCGCATACTCAAGGACATTGGCAGCCGTCGGAGTGATGCGCATAACATCCGCCAGATAATTATCGACGGTCTCGTTATACACTCCGCGGACCTTCATCTGATCCAGCACTGTGACGGGGTCGATCGTCTGGCCGTAGGAGAACATCGAATAGATGGTCTCGAATATGTCCCGGTTGAGCCGGATATAGAAATCGTCCGTTTTTACTTTTTCGATCACGTCCGGAATGCAGCGGCTGTCGATCAGCATGGATCCGATCACGGCCTGCTCGGCGGGCGGAGAATGCGGGATCTTGCGGCCCAGTAACTCGTCCATTCTTACCTGTTCCCCTTTTGGGATCTATTTCTCAGCCTTCGACGACCAGAACGTGGATCTCGCCCGAGATCTCAAACCCGAGCTTGGCTTTGACGGTATAGCTGCCGTAGGCCTTGATCGGTTCGGCCTGGACGATCTTGTTCTTTTCGATCTCAATGCCGTGCTGCGCCTTCAGTGCTTCGGCGATCTCCTGCGAGGTCACGGCACCGAAGAGTTTTCCTGAAGTGCCGGCCTTTGCGCGAACGATCACCTGGAGAGAAGAAAGCTTTTCGGCATTGGCGCGCGCCTCCGCCTTTTCCCGCTCCAGCTGTGCCTTTTTTGCCTTCTCCTGAAGCTTATAGGTATTGATATTATCTGCCGTCGCTTCCGTGGCAACACCGCGCGGGATCAGGAAGTTACGGGCATAGCCGTCCGACACTTCCTTGAGCTCGCCTTTTTTTGCCGTTCCCTTTACGTCCTGATTAAAAATAACCTTCATTGTATGCGTACTCCTTTCGGTCTTTTATTCATTGTCCCAATAGGCATCGATCGCCTGTTTTAAAGCGGTCATTGCCTCTTCCATGCCAACCCCCGGCATCTGCATGGCGGCTGCACTGCGGTTGCCTCCGCCGCCGAGCTTCTCCATCAGAATCTGCACATTCATCTCCCCAATCGAGCGGGCCGACGCAAATATACCGCCTTTCTCGTTGGGCACCAGCACAACCGAGGCCTCGACCCCGGTGATCCCGAGCAGATCGTCTGCCGCCTTTGCGGCGACCACGCGACTCTGCGGCACATCCGCTGCAGCAATCGCCACATTACGGTAGAGCTTCGCCGTCTCAAGAACGCGGTACTTGGCAAGGGTGTCCTCCATTCCGCTCTGCATCAGGCGTTTGACATTTGCCGTATCGGCACCAAGGCGGCGGAGGTAAGAGGCGGCATCAAACGTCCGCTCCCCCGTACGCAGAGCAAAACCTTTCGTATCGAGGACGATGCCGGCAAGGAGAGCGTCCGCTTCAAAACGCCGGATCGCATTCGGCTCCGTCACCTCCTGCAGGATCTCCGTGAGCAGCTCACAGACGGAAGAGGCATACGGCTCGATGAAGCCGAGTGCCGCATTGCGGATGTAGGTGGAGCCGACCCTATGATGATCGATCACTGCAACGCGGTTGCAGAGATCCAAAAGCTCCGGAATCTCCACCTGCTCGGGACGGTTCGTGTCTACAACGACAAGAAGCGTATGTCCGTCGGCGTGGAAATCTGCATCATCTGCATCAAGGAAGACATATCGATAGTCGTCCTCCTGCTTCAGCTCCTCGATCAGAGTGCTGCAGGCATTATTCTTTTCATCCACGATGATGTTCGCCTTCACACCGCAGGAACGCGCAAGAACACACACGCCGACGGCAGAACCGATCGCATCCAGATCGGCAAACTTATGCCCCATGACGAAGACTTTTGAGGAATCCTTGATCAGTTCGCGCAGCGTATTGGCCATCACACGCGACTTGACCTTGGTGCGTTTTTCCACTTCGCTGCCGCGCCCGCCGAAGAATTCGAAATTCACGGCATCTTTCACGACTGCCTGGTCTCCTCCGCGGCTCAGCGCAAGTTCCGCCGCAAGATCGGCAAACTGCAGCGTCTCGGCGTAGGTCTCTCCCTCGCGCCCGATGCCAATGCTCAAGGAGGCTTCAATACCCGCCGGATTCACAACGCCATGCATCTCCTGCAAAAGGGAGAACCGGTCCTCGGTCATCTTTTCCAGATCACGCTCTTCAAAAAAGGCAATATAGCGATCACGGTCAAATCGGCGGATGAAGCTGCGATACTGCCCGGCCCAGGCGGAGAGCTTGTCCTCCACGCTGTCGCGCAAGTTGTTTCGTTCACGATCGGAGCGGTTTTTGATCAACTCCTCGTAATTGTCAATGACGACCGTTGCCGATACCGGGCGGGAAGCCTCATATTCCCGGCGGATTGCATCCGCCTCCGTCATATCGATGCCGTAGATGACAGCGAGAATGCTCTCCGCCTTTTCTTTGCCTTCCGGAAAGATCCGGCAGCCCTGTATCCGGTATTTTCTGCCGTTCATCTCCAGCAGAGAGGGAAACTCCGTCTCCCCGCGGAGAAGCCAGTCCACCGAAAATTCGGGGATCAGATCCGTGATCGATGTATCCAGACGCAGCCCGGATGCTCCGCAGGCTTCAAAAAAGAGCTCGTTGCCCCAAATGACGCGGCCTCCCTCCAGTTCAAAGACAGCGGAGGGCAGAGGGAAATTCATGACCGTCTTTGTGCGGGCGCTGTCCGCCTCATAGGCGATCGACTCCACATAGGCGGCCAGCTCCTTCTGTTTTTTATGGAGCGTTGTGAGAAAATAGACCACCAGAAGCACGATGGCGACCGTCTCCACCGTTGCAAGGAGCATCAGCACCCGGCCGGTCTCGGATTCCACACCGTAGCGGAAAAAGCCCAAGACGATCGAGGCCATATCAAAAATGCACAGCGCTGCCAGATAGACGCCCGTATTGGGATCGATCAGGCTGCGGATCCGTTTATTCACAAGGCCACCTCTTGCAGTTTCTCATAATAAGACTAAGATAATATATTATACCAAACTGCATGGGTAAAAACAAGATAAAAAAGAATCATTTTATGCGAATGCCCGGAGCAGGACGCTCCGGGCATCGATCTCGCAAGCAAAATATTATTCGTCCAGCTTGAGCACCGCGAGGAACGCCTCCGTCGGGATCTGGACCGTTCCGAGCTGGCGCATTTTCTTTTTGCCTTCCTTCTGCTTTTCCAGCAGTTTCTTTTTGCGTGTGATGTCGCCGCCATAGCATTTGGCAAGAACATCCTTCCGCATAGCGCGCACGGTCTCTCGGGCAATGATCTTTCCGCCGATGGCCGCCTGCACCGGGATCTCAAAGAGCTGACGAGGAATGTTCTCCTTCAGCTTTTCACAAAGCTTTCTCGCCCGGCCGTTTGCCTTCTCCCGGTGGGCAATGAAGCTGAGCGCATCGACCTGGTCTCCATTGAGAAGCATATCCACCTTGACAAGGTCGCTGAGCTTATAGTCGCTCAGCTCATAATCGAGCGAAGCGTAGCCCTTGGTACGCGCCTTGAGTGTATCAAAGAAATCATAGACGATCTCATTGAGCGGCATTTCGTAATGCATCTCCACGAGACGCTCGTCAAGATAGGTCATGTTCTTGTACTCGCCGCGGCGTTCCTGGCAGATCGGCATGATATTGCCGACATATTCGTTCGGCGTAATGATGGAAACTTTCATATAAGGCTCATAGGCCTCGGCAATGACGGCGGGATTCGGATAATTGTGCGGATTGTCGACAAAGACCTCCGTACCGTCTGTCTTGACCACTTTGTAAATGACGGAAGGCAGCGTTGTCACAAGCTCAAGGTCAAATTCCCGCTCCAGGCGTTCCTGGATCACTTCCATATGCAGCATGCCGAGGAAGCCGCAGCGAAAGCCGAAGCCGAGGGCAACGGAGCTCTCCGGTTCAAAGGAGAGAGAAGCATCATTAAGCTGGAGCTTTTCAAGCGCATCGCGCAGGTCGGGATATTTGGAACCGTCCTCCGTATAGATGCCGCAGTATACCATCGGGCGGGCCGGACGATAGCCGGGAAGCGCCTCTGTCGCCGGGCAGGCGGAAAGCGTCACCGTATCGCCGACGTTGGTATCGGCAACGTTCTTGATGCTTGCCGTAAAGTATCCGACCTCTCCTGCTCCAAGCTCCCGGCAGGGCTCCAGCCCGAGCGGGCGCATGTGCCCGACCTCAACGACCTTGTATCGGGCGTCCGTAGACATCAGGCAGATCTCATCATCCAGGCGAAGCGTTCCCTCCATCACGCGGATAAAGACGATAACGCCGCGATAGTTGTCATACTGGCTGTCGAAAATAAGCGCCTTGAGCGGAGCGTCCGGATCTCCGGAGGGAGGCGGAACATTCCGGACGATCGTATCCAGAACGGCATCGATGTTAATGCCGGCCTTGGCGCTGATCTCCGGGGCATCCTGCGCCGGGATGCCGATGATCTCCTCGACCTCGTCCTTCACCCGCTGCGGGTCGGCGGCGGGGAGGTCGATCTTGTTGATCACCGGAAGGATCTCAAGATTGTTCTCCATAGCGAGATAGGTATTGGAAAGCGTCTGCGCTTCGACTCCCTGAGAAGCGTCGACTACGAGCAGGGCGCCCTCGCAGGCGGCAAGCGAACGGCTCACTTCATAATTGAAGTCCACATGGCCCGGCGTGTCGATCAGATTGAGCACATAGTTGTTCCCGTCCGGAGATGCATAATTGAGGCCGACGGCGCGGGCCTTGATGGTGATGCCGCGCTCGCGCTCAAGATCCATATCGTCGAGGATCTGGTCTTCCATAATGCGCTGCTCGACGGCATGGCATTTTTCAATGAGGCGGTCGGAGAGCGTGCTCTTTCCGTGGTCAATATGGGCAATGATGGAAAAATTGCGGATAAATTTCTGGTCCATGGCTGTGTCACTCTCTGTGCAATAAAACTTCTATGATATTATAAGAGCAAAATATGCCTTTGTAAATATCGAAGTTTGGATTAACTTCTTGAAAAATCGCTCCGCGGGTGATATTGTTATAGCGTCTGTAAAAATATACACGGAGGTAATCGCATGTTCGAAAACTTAATTGAGATCCTGAAAGCCAATCCCCGCAAGATCGTCTATACCGAGGGTTCCGATGCCCGCATTCTGGAGTCCGCTGCCCGCCTGAAAAAGGACGGCTTCCTTACGCCGGTCCTTGTCGGCAATGTGGACGAGGTCAAGGCTGCCGCGGCCAAGGGCGGCTTTGATATCGAAGGCCTTGAGATCCTCGATCCTGCCACCTATCCCGGCATGGAAGAGATGGTCAAGACGATGTTCGAGCTGCGCAAGGGCAAGATGACGGAAGAGGAATGCCGCACCAATCTGATGAAAGGCAACTATTTCGGCACCATGCTCGTCAAGATGGGAGTTGCCGATGCTCTGCTCGGCGGCGCCACCTATTCCACGGCCGACACTGTCCGCCCGGCACTGCAGATCGTCAAGACCAAGAAGGGCTCCAACCTGGTCTCCTCCTGCTTCATCCTCGCCCGCGGCGACGAAATGATTGCCATGGGCGACTGCGCGATCAACATCTCCTATGAGGACCGCAAGGACAAGGAAGGCAACGTTGTTCTCTCCGCTCCCCAGCTGCTGGCCGAAGTCGCCGTGGAAACGGCAAAGACGGCCAAGGTCTTCGGCATCGACCCGAAGGTTGCCATGCTGTCCTACTCCACCAAGGGCTCCGGCAAGGGCGCCAACGTTGACCTCGTCCGCAATGCGACCGCCATCGCCAAGGAAATGGCTCCGGATGTTGCCATCGACGGCGAAATGCAGTTTGACGCTGCCGTCTCTCCGGTCGTCGGCCAGCTGAAATTCCCCGGCAGTCCGGTTGCCGGCTACGCCAACACCTTCATTTTCCCCGAGATCCAGTCCGGCAACATCGGCTACAAGATCGCCCAGCGCCTCGGCGGCTTCGACGCCTATGGCCCGATCCTTCAGGGGCTCAACGCTCCGATCAACGACCTCAGCCGCGGCTGCAATGCCGAAGAGGTCTATCAGATGTCCATCATCACGGCAGCTCTCGTCTGATCACTCCCCCGAAATATTCAAAATGCCCGGCCGATCGGCCGGGCATTTTTTTCGGATTTAATTTTTGCCTGCGTTGAAGATCTTGAAGATACTGTCGAACGGATCTTCCTGCGGCTTCTCGTCCTCTGCAGGAGCGGAGACAGGCTCAGCCTTGACAGCAGCGGAACCGCTCATCACAGGCATGATCGGCTCTTCCTCCGCCGGGGCTGCTGCAGGAGCCTTGGCTGCCGGCTCTTCCGCGGCAGGAGCAGAAAAGATCGGCATGGAGGAAACCGTCTTCGGCTTATATTCCTGATAGGCCGTTGCGCCCTGGCCCTCCGAAAAGCCGGTCGCGATCACCGTAACGTGGATCTCATCCTGCAGGGAGGAATCGAAGCTGGCACCGAAGATAATATTCGCCTCCGGGTGCGCCGCCTCCTGGACCAGATTGGCAGCAGACTCGACATCCTCCAGCGTCATGTCCTCCGAACCCGTGATGCTGATAAGCACGCCGCGGGCGCCGTTGATGGAGGTCTCCATCAGGGGGCTGGCGACTGCCATGCGGGCGGCATCCTCCGCCTTGCCCTTGCCGGCAGCGTGGCCAACGCCCATGTGGGCAAAGCCCGCTTCCTTCATGATGCAGGTAACATCGGCAAAGTCAAGATTGATAAAGCCCGTATTCTTGATAAGATCCGAAATACTGGTGACAGCCTGCTGAAGCACATCGTCTGCGATCTCAAAGGCGTTGGCCAAAGTGACCTTCTGATCCGTGGCAAACTTCAGGCGGTCATTGGGGATAATGAGAAGGGAGTCCACCTTGCTGAGGAGCTCCTGCACGCCGGCATTGGCCTGATCCATGCGGCGCTTGCCCTCGAATTTGAAGGGCTTCGTGACAACGCCGACTGTGAGGCAGCCGGCCTCGTGCGCGATCTCGGCGACCGTGGGAGCTGCACCTGTTCCGGTACCGCCGCCCATACCGGCCGTAATAAACACCATGTCGGTATTTTCAACCGCTTTGGCAATATTGTTGCGGCTTTCTTCGGCGGCGCGCTTGCCGACCTCGGGATCGGAACCTGCGCCCTGGCCCTTTGTGATCTTCTCGCCGATCTGGATCTTGTCGTCCGCATTGGACACGGCGAGCGCCTGTTTGTCCGTATTGATGGCGATGAACTCTACGCCCTGCGTACCCGCCTTGACCATGCGGTTGACAACATTGTTGCCCGCGCCGCCGACGCCAAGCACCTTGATCGTAACGACGTTTTCAGGTCCCATCTCTTTTTTTAAATCCATAATGATTGCCTCCTGCTTATTTGAAAAACCAAAAGTTTCAGAAATTCTGTAATCTATACGGGCATATAATAAAACAAAATCGTAAAAACGTCAAGCCGCATTTTTACGATTTTGTAATTTCTTGTAATTTTTATACCTGATAATAGTCCCGCATGACACCGCAGAGGCGTTCGGCTTCCGAGAGCAGCCCCTGCGGAAGCTCGCAGAAGATGCGGAGCAGCGGCTCCGTTCCGGAAAAGCGGATCAGCAGCCAGCCGTCCTCAAAAAAGATCTTGCAGCCGTCCAGATTGGAAGTACGTACAACTTTGCGGCCAAAATCGGGCAGATCATGCTGCCGGTAGATCCGCTCGCGCAGCTCCTCTTTCCGCTCGGCACGAAACGTCAGGTTGCTCTCGTAAAGATCCGTGCTGCCGAAGCGCTCATTCACCTCGCGCATCAGCTCGGAGGGTTTTTTTCCGGTTTTGGCAATCGTCTCAACCAGGAGAGCAGCCGCATAGATCGCATCCTTCCCGTTGATGTGCCCCGTAACCGTCAGGCCGCCGGAGCTTTCACCGCCGATCCTGGCTCCCGTCTCCGTCATTTTCGCCGAGATATACTTAAAGCCGACCGGCACCTCATAGCATTGCTCCCCGTATGCCGCCGCGATCCGGTCGAGCAGCATGGTCGTTGCGACATTGCGGACGATCGGTGTGCGGATGCCCTTGTATTCCAGGAAGTAATAATAGAGAATGCAGAGGATCCCGTTCGGAGTGATGTATCGGCCGGTATCGTCGATCAGGGCGATCCGGTCGGCGTCTCCGTCCGTTGCAAGGCCGATGTTAAAATGATAGTCCGTCACATAGTTCTGCAGCGTGCGGACCGTTGTCTCATCCGGAGAAGGCAGCTTTCCGGCAAAAAGCGGATCATGCTCGGCATGAAGAATATGCACGTCGCAGCGGGCCGTAAAAAACAGAATGTTCAGCGGCCGGGCCGAAACGCCGTACAGCGGGTCAACGGCAATGCGGAGATGGGCGTTGCGGATCGCATCTATGTCGATACGGCTCAGGATCGCATCCATATACTCGTCCGTCGGATCAAAGAAGGCGATCTTTCCTTCTTCGATCAGATCCTCCGCCGGGCGCACGGGGAGGGTAGCATCCCGCTCCTCAAGCAGAGCGATGCGACGCTCAAGATCCTTTGTGACCTCCTCACTGGCATCCCGGCCGCCTTCGGTAAAGACCTTGATGCCGTTATAAAGGGAGGGATTGTGGCTGGCTGTCACCATCATACCGTATTTCAAGTGATGCGCCATTGTGTAGTACATCACAAGAGGCGTCGGAGAAGAGGAGCGGATCAGCAGAACGGGAATGCCGTTGCTCGCCAGCACCTCTCCGATCCAGATCATTGCCTCGCGGGAGAGGAATCTCCGGTCATACCCGATAACGACCGGGAGTTCTTCCGCCCCTTCGTCAAGGATCCTCGTCACGACCGCCTTGGCGGCCAGCTGAATGTTGGCCTTGGTAAACTCATCGCCGATCACGGCTCTCCAGCCGCCGGTTCCGAAACGGATCATTTTCTCTTCCCCTTTCCTTTTCTCCCGCGTTTTCTATTCTTTTTCGTACTGCCCGAAACGAACCGGCTCCATCTCCGGGCCGTGCTCTCCGATCAGCTTCTCCATCCAGACCATATCATACCAGGTATGAAATTTATACCCGCTGCAATGAAACGTGCCAACGGGGGCATAACCCATGCGCGCATGAAAGCGGGGGCTCGCCAGCGTGAGGTGTGCATCCTCTCCGTTTTCCTCTCGCGGCACAGCAATGCAGGCATTGAGATTGCAGACGCCCATCGTGCGGAGCTTCTCCTCGAGCGATTCATAGAGCGCCCGCCCGATCCCTCTGCGGTGCATGTCCTGCCGGATGTATACCGTTACCTCCGCGCTCCAGTCATAAGCCTTGCGGGGGTGGAAGCGGCCGGCATAAGCATAGCCGAGAACCGCCCCGTTCTCATCCACCGCTTTCAGGTATGGGTAGGCTGCCGTAATTTGCAGGATCCGGGCGGAAAACTCTTCCGGAGACGGAACTTCGTATTCAAATGTCACAGCCGTATGCTCCACATACGGCGCATAGACGGAAAGCAGCGCCTGTGCGTCCGCTTCCGTAACAGATTCGATCTTCATCCCGTTCTCCTCTTTTTTCTCTTTATTGAAAATTATACCACGCTTTGTCAAAACTGCAACTGTTTCAAAGCATTTCTCGCCTTGCGTTGTTAATTTGCAGTTGATTCTCTCCGATGTTTCGGGTAAAATAGAAACAATCATTTGAAACAGGGAAGCATCCATCTATGGAAGAAATGAAGATCATCGAACTCAAGGAATCCGTTCTTGAGGACAACGACAAAGACGCGGAAGCATTGCGCACATCGCTCCGCGCACGCGGCTGCTGCCTTCTGAACCTGATGTCCTCCCCCGGCAGCGGCAAAACGACCACGCTCCTCGCGCTGAACCGGTATTTTGCCGGCCGCCTCTCCTGGGCTGTCATGGAGGCCGATATCGACAGCGATGTCGACGCCTGCACAATGCGCGATGCCGGCGTGCATTCGATTCAGCTCCACACCGGCGGCATGTGCCACCTCGACGCCGATATGACACGTCAGGGAATTGCTGCGCTCGGCGAAGGCAAGGAAGAGCTCATCGTGCTTGAGAACATCGGCAATCTCGTCTGCCCCGCCGAGTTTGACACCGGCGCCGCTATCAATATGACGATCCTCTCCGTTCCGGAGGGGGACGACAAGCCGATCAAGTACCCGCTGATGTATCAGAAGAGCGACATTCTCGTCGTCAACAAGATCGACGCCATGCCCGCCTTTGATTTCAGCCGGGAGCGCGTAGAGGCCGCAGCAAAGCTGCGCAACCCGGCAATTGAGATCTATTACATTTCTGCACGCACCGGGGAGGGAGTGGAGGCACTCGCCGAAGCTCTGATCAAGAAAGTAAAGGAGTGGAACCAGGGATGCCGGAAGTAAAAGTGATCGAAGTGCACGAATCTATTTTCGCAGAAAATACCCGCCAGGCCGATCTGCTGCGGCAGCGGATGACAGAGAACGGCACTTTTTTTCTGAATGTCATGTCCTCTCCCGGCAGCGGCAAGACGACCACGCTCGCCGCACTCATCAATCTTCTCAAAGGAGAATATCGGATCGGCGAAATGGACGTGGACATCGAGTCGAGCCTCGACGCCCAAAGGGTGGCGGATCTCACCGGCGTCCGCTCGCTGCAGATCCACAACGGCGGCCTCTGCCATATCGACTCCGACATGACTGCCCGTGCACTCGCAGAATACGATACGGAAGGGCTTGACCTGCTGATTCTGGAAAACATCGGCAATCTTGTCTGCCCGGCCGAGTTCGACACCGGAGCTCACAAGAACCTTACGATCCTCTCCGTTCCCGAAGGGGACGACAAGCCGCTCAAATATCCCCTCATGTATACCGTGAGCGACGTTGTGCTGATCAACAAGATCGATACGCTCGCGTATTTTGACTTTGACTTTGACGCGGCAGAGAAGCGGATCCATGCGCTCAATCCGCATGCGCTCATCTTCCCCGTCTCCGCAAAGACCGGAGAAGGGCTGGCGGCCGTCTGTGAATGGATCTGCGACGAGATCGCCGGCATCAAAAAAGCATAAAAAGAAACGTATAGAAAAGGACAGCGTCTTGATGCAGGCGCTGTCCTTTTTCAGTATGGCGTAAAGTGCACGGTACTGGCATCCGTTACATCGATAATGCCGATATCGCCTTCCTTCAGCTGGCTGACCGCTGAGAGGAAAAGAGAAAACTTGTGCTCCGTCGCATACGGGTCTCCGAGGAGGACGGTGTATTTCTCTCCGTAATACAGGCGGACATTGTTTGTGCTCGTGAAGTCAAGCTTGCGGACATTGCGTTCGATCCCGCGCTCCACGATCTGATAGAGCACCGCCTTAAGGTATTCCACGCTGCGCTCCTCGCCGGAAGCCGTAGAGACCGTCTCATTAATAAAGAAGGTGCCCGGATCAAAGCCGACGATGGGGATCAGCGCATCCGCCTCGCCCTCGGCCGCCGTGCCGAGGACCTTGCAGTTTTCATCGAGTGTCCACAGCTCGGAGCCCATCTCGATATAGGCAACGGCCGTGCTCTCTGTGACAACGATCGTCACGCGGTCGGGCAGAGCGCGCTCCACCGAGACCTCCGAGACGTACGGGAGCTTGGCGAAGACGCGCGTGATGGCAGAGAAGCGGTCAAAGAAGAAAAGATTGTCCCCTTCCTCGATATCGATCGCATTAATGATCTCAGCCTTCGTGTAGTGAGAATTTCCGACGACTTCGATCGTCTTTACGCGGAAGAAGATCGACATGACAAAGATCGCCGCAACGACCGTGACGACAAAGGTCAGGGGACCGCTGATCGCGCTTTTCTTCCGGGCCTTCATATACACCGGAGAAGAATTCAGTTTATCCAAGATCGAGTTCGCCATAGGCAAGGTCTTATCCTTCCGCGAGTTCTTTGACAATGGCAGCGATTGCTTCTGCCGCATTTTCTTCACAGAGTGCACCGGAGGCCTCGGCCATCCGCTGCAAAGCATCGCTGTTTCCCGTCATGGCAGACAGTTCCGCAAGAAGAGACTCCGCAGTAAACTCCCCTTCCAGCAAAACCTTTGCAGCGCCGGCCTGCTCAACGACACGCGCGTTCTTTTCCTGATGATTGGCCACCACATTGGGCGACGGGACCAGAAGCGCCGGCTTTGCCATATAGGCAAGCTCTGAGAGCGTGGAAGCACCGGAGCGGCACATGACAAGATCTGCCGCCGCCATCACGCGGGGCATATCGTGCAGATATTCCCGCACATCGATGCCGTGTTCCGTCCAGTCGGGGCAGGTGGCCCGGAGTTTTTCCATAAACTCGGCATAGTACCTGCGTCCGGTCACATGGATCAGGCGAAAGCCGCAGTCTCTTCGGCACAGTTCCGGGATGATCTGCAGCATGATCTCATTGAGATATCCCGCTCCGAGCGATCCCCATACCGAAAGCACCAGCTTTTCCTCTTCCCCAATGCCAAGCTCCTGCCGGGCTGCGCTCTTCGAGCCGCGGTCGAAGCCGCCCCGGACGGGAGTCCCGGTCACTGTGACCTTTTTCGGATCGGGGTAGGCAGAGGCGCAGCCCTCCATGCCGACCAGCACCCGGTCTGCCATACGGGCGAGCATTCGGGTCGTAAGGCCGGGCCGGGCATTGCTCTCATGAACCGCCGTCGGAATTCCTGCAAGATGCGCCGCCCGGATGACCGGATAGCAGACATATCCGCCCGTCCCCACGACGGCGTCCGGCGCAAACTCGCGCAGGATCCGCTTTGCTTCGGCGGAGGAACGCACGACATTTCGGATCGTGCCGATATTGTGTTTGAGCCCCTGAAGCGATTTTTCCCGGCTGAGATTGGTGATCGTAATGCCGCGGATCTCATAGCCTTCCCTCGGAACGAGATCCATTTCCATCTTTCCCTCCGCGCCGATGAACAGCACCTCGGTCGAAGGATCCCAGGACTGCAACTGCATGGCGACAGCGACCGCCGGATTGATATGCCCGGCCGTACCGCCGCAGGTAAAAAGAACTTTCATTCGTTATTTCCCTTTTGGCTGTCGTCAGAGATAGCGGCCCTGAACGCCCAGGAAGGAGATCACGGCGAAGAGCAGGGAGACGCCGCCAAAGAGGCAGAAAAGCTCCTTCTCGCTCCACTTCTTCCCGGTCCAGCCGCCCATCTCGAGATGGTGATGGAACGGCGCCATCTTGAAGATGCGTTTCCCGTGCGTTGCCTTGAAGTAGGTGACCTGAATAATGTCGGAAAGTGTTTCAATAATATAGACGATGCCGAGCGTGACAAGAATGAGCGGCATGTCGTAAGCAAAAGCAAGCGCCGCCACGGCTCCGCCAAGGAAGAGCGAGCCGGTGTCTCCCATGAAGCATTTCGCGGGATTGAAGTTATAGACCAGAAACGCCGCAAGCCCGCCAATGAGGGCAGAGGCAAAAATGCCGAGCTCCAGATATTCCTCCCCCACCCGGTAGGTGACCGCGACGAAAAACAGCACCACGGGGATCGATGTGCCGGCAGCAAGGCCGTCGACGCCGTCGGTAATATTCACGGCATTCACCGTGCCGACAATAACAAAGGCGGCCAGCACATAATAGATCCAGCGGTGGATGTGAACCGTCACATTGAAAAACGGAACGTACAGCTGCCCGGTGATAAAGCCCATGCGTGCCATGAGCACGACGAAAAGCAAAGCAGCTGCAAGCTGAAGAGCAAATTTGGCCTTGGCCGTCAAGCCAAGATTCTGTTTCTTTTTCAGCTTTTCCCAGTCGTCGAGGAAGCCGATAAAGCCAAAGGCAAGCGCAAAGATAAAGACGAAGAGATGCACATAGCGTCCCTTCAGCATGCTCTCGAATCCGACCGTCAGGATCACGAGAAGCGTTGCGAGAATGAAGATCACACCACCCATCGTCGGTGTTCCGGACTTGTTCATATGCCAGGAGGGGCCGATCTTTTTGATCTCCTGCCCTGCCTTCTGCCGCCGGAGCCAGGGCACATAATACTTGCCGAAGGCGGTTCCAAACAGGAAGGCGACAACGAAGGCTGTAATCAGCTTGATACTCATATGCGGCTCTTTTCTCTTTCTTTCAGGTACTCTGCCACGACCTCGCGCTCATCGAGGTGACGCTTTTCGTGGCCTATGATCTGGTAATCTTCGTGCCCTTTGCCGGCAAGCAGGATCACGTCTCCCGGCTGCGCAAGATCAATGGCGCGTCGGATGGCAGAAGGACGGTCACAGATGACCTCATAGGGTGTTTCCGTCCCGCGGATGCCGGCAAGGATCTCTTCGATAATGGTCATCGGTTCCTCCGTGCGCGGGTTGTCGCTCGTAACGATCACAATATCCGCCTCGGCGGCGGCAACGGCCCCCATAATGGGGCGCTTGGCGCGGTCGCGGTCTCCGCCGCAGCCGAAAAGAGCAATGAGACGGCCCTTCGTCAGTGGGCGAAGCGTCCGAAGCACCTTTTCAAGCGCATCCGGTTTGTGGGAATAGTCGATCAGAATCGTGTAATCTCCATCCGTGGGAACAGTCTCCACTCTGCCTTTGACGCCGCCTGCCGTTTTCAAGGCGGCAGCGCAGTCGGCAAGCGGAATGCCGAGCATGCGGCAGCAGGAGATGGCCGTGAGCGCATTGTAAACGGAGAAGCTCCCCGGAATGGCAAGCTCCGTCTCAGTACGTGTCTCTCCCTCTACCGCCGTGAAGGCGATCCCCTTTGCCGTAAGCTCAATGTCCTCTGCATAGAGGTCTGCCGGGCCTTCGGCAGACGTGCGCATCACGGGGCAGGCACAGCCCTCCGCCATGTAAGGGCCGCGGGCATCGTCGATATTGATGCAGGCATGCTCGCACTGGGAAAAAAGGAGCTTTTTCGCCTTTGCATATTCTTCCATGGTGCCGTGAAAGTCCAGATGATCCTGCGAAAGATTGGTAAACGCGGCCACATGGAATCGGAAGCCCGCTACACGGCTAAGCGCAAGCGAATGAGAAGAGACTTCCATCACGGCATAGGTGCAGCCTTCCTCCGCCATACGGGCAAAAAGCTTCTGCAGTTCGTAGCTTTCCGGCGTTGTATGCTCGGTGTGAAGGAGCGTATCTCCGATGCTGTTTCCGTTTGTTCCGATCATCCCGACCTTCGCGCCGAGCGCGGACTCCAAAATATGGCGGATCAGATGCGTGCTCGTCGTTTTCCCGCTGGTTCCGGTAACGCCGATGATCTTCATTTTTTCCGCCGGATGGTCAAAGAACGCGCAGCTCACTTCGGCAAGCGCCCGCCGGCTGTCCTTCACGAGGACATAAGGGATGTCCAGTTCCGGCGCCGTCTCGCAGGCCACGACCGCAGCCCCTGCCGCGACGGCGTTCGGAATGAACCGGTTCCCGTCGGACGAGAAGCCGCGGATCGCGACGAAGAGATCCCCGGGCTTCGCCGCACGGGAATCGTAGCAGACACCCGTAAGTTCTGTCTCCGGGTCTGCCCGAAGCTCCAGGACTTCAACGGATGCGAAAAGTTCTTTCAGTTTCATATCATACCTGTTTCAAGCAGATCTTTTTCGTCTTATACGCGCTCTGCAACGCGGAGCTTTGCGCTTCTGGCGCGTGGATTGGCCAGGAGCTCTGCCTCGGCAGAGACGATCGGCTTTCGCGTCACGCTCCTCAGCGTGCGCACAAAGCCGCATACGCACACCGGCGCCTCCCGCGGACAGGTGCAGCCGTTTTCCCGTTTGGCAATGCCAAGCTTGACGATGCGGTCCTCCAAAGAGTGAAAGCTGATAACACAGAGGCGCCCGCCCGGATTCAGAACATCGGGCACCGTTTTCATCATTTCCTCCACAGCCCCAAGCTCGTCGTTGACTGCGATGCGGATGGCCTGAAAGCTCCGCTTGGCCGGGTGCTGCTTTTCCCGCAGCGCTGCCGGAGGCATCGCGGAACGAATGACATCGACCAGCTGCTGCGTCGTTTCAAAAGGTTCGTTTTCACGACGGGTGCAGATCGCTGCCGCGATCCGACGGGCATAGCGCTCCTCTCCGTATTCAAACAGAATACGGGAAAGCTCGCTCTCGTCCCAAAGATTTACTACGTCCTTCGCCGTAAGAGGCGAGGAGCGATCCATGCGCATGTCAAGCGGGGCATCCTGCATGTAGGAAAAGCCTCTCCGGGCGTCATCGAGCTGCGGGGAAGAAACGCCAAGATCAAAAAGCGCTCCGTCTACTCCGTTCAAGCCCTGCGCTCGAACAACATCCGCCGCTTTGCGAAAATCGGAGTGGACAAAAGTGACCTTCCCGCGAAATTCCGCCAGTCGTTCTGCCCCCTGCCGGAGAGCGAATTCATCCTTGTCGATACAGATCAGGCGGCCGCTGCCGAGCCTTCGGGCGATCTCATAGGAATGCCCTCCCATGCCCAGTGTGCCGTCAAGATAGATCCCGTCCGGACGGATGTTCAGATTTTCGATACACTCGTCAAGAAGTACGGAAATGTGCCTGTTTTCTTCCATCCGGCATTTTTCCTTCTTTTTCGATCAGAGTTCGGCGTCGGACGCAGCAGGTTTTTTCCGGGGTGTCTCGGCGGGAGCGCTGCCGCGGAAAGCATTCTGCGTCTGGCGAACTGTCGTCAGCGCCTTGTCAAGGCTCTCCTCCGCCTCACGCATCATATCGTCCACATACTTCGCGGCGGCACGGCGCAGCTCTGCGGACTTCTTTTCGGCGTCTGCGAGCATTTCCTCGCTGCGGGCCTTGGCCGTCTTCATGACCTCCTGCTCGTCAACGAGCTTCTGAGCCGTCTCCTCCGCCGTCTTGCGCATATTCTCGGCTTCCTTCTTGGCATTGCCGATAAACTGATCCCGCGCAGCGACGAGGCGCTTGGATTCCGAAATGGATTCGGGAAGGGCGGCCTTGATATCGTTGATGATATCGATTGCCTTGTCCCGCTCGATGATGCACTTGTCCGTGCCGAGCGGAACGCCCCAGGCCTCGTTGACCATTCCGTAAAGGATATCGAGCAACTCGAGAATGTCGGTCTTGTTGTCCATCAGTTCTGATTCCTCCATTGTCTGGCTTTATTTTCAATGTCTTTTTTCAGTTCATTGGGAACGAGCCCGTCGAGATCTGCCCCGTAAAGGGCCATCTCCCGGACGACGGACGAGCTGAGGAAGGTATACTTCCCGTCTGAGGTGAGGAACATCGTCTCGAGCTCGGGGTTGATATTTTTATTGATCAGGTTCATCTGAAATTCATACTCGAAATCCGAAGCGGCACGCAGCCCCTTGACAAGCACCGCGCCGGGATACTGCTTCGCAAACTCCGCAAGCAGGCCTTCCCCTGCCACGACCCTCACATTTTTATATCGGCTGACCGCACGGCGCACCATATCTGCGCGCTCTTCTACGGTAAACCAGGGAGAACGCTTGGAGGAATTGCACATGATGCATACGATGACCTCGTCGAAGATCTTCGCCGTACGGCGAATGATGTTCAGATGGCCCAGCGTAATGGGGTCAAAGCTCCCCGGACAGATCGCGATGCTCATTTTCAGCATCTCCCTTCTCTGAATCTCTCGTATAGGTGACGATCTTCACCCGGCCATAACGATATTCCTTCCGCAGGCGATAGGGCGAAACCATCTCCGGGAGCTGCCTCTCTCGGCGCGCCTCCGCAATGATTATACCACCTTCCGAAAGGATGTCAAATGAATTGATCTCTTCCAGCACGTCCTCGTAAAGCCCGGCATCATACGGGGGATCGACAAAGATCACATCGAACTTCCCGCAGCGCTTAAGAAACGCAAGCGCATCCGAGCGGACGATCGCCGCCTCAAAACCGCAGAGCTTCAGATTCTCCTTTACGATGGCGAGCGAGGAGGGGGCGCTGTCGACAAAGACGGCCTCTCTTGCGCCGCGCGAAAGCGCTTCGATACCGAGCTGACCGGTTCCCGCAAAGAGATCAAGCACTCTTCTCCCCTCGATCTCGTCGCGCAGAATGTTGAACACGGCCTCTTTCACATTGTCCGTCGTCGGGCGGACGTCCTGATTGGCCGGAGTTTTCAGGCGCCTGCCGCGCGCCGAACCTGTGATCACTCTCATAATGCTTCTCCTTCCGTTCCGGTCTCGTTTTCTTCTGCAGGCTCCGGCTTTTGCCGGAAATAAAGATAGACGGAGAGCGCCGTGTTTTTGGGCACGGCCTTCTCAAGCTCGAGGAGTTCCGCCTCGCGGACCGCCTTGACGGTCTTGAAATGCTTCAGCAGCTCCGTTCTCCGCTTCTCCCCGACGCCGGGGATCCGGTCAAGCACGGAGCCGCAGCTTTCCCGGCGCAAAGAACGCTGATACTCAATGGCAAAGCGGTGCGTCTCCTCCTGAATATTGCCGACAAGGGCAAAGATCGTCTGCGTTCCGGAGATGCCGATCTCCTCTCCGTACGGGGTAACGAGCGCACGCGTACGGTGCCGGTCATCCTTGACCATGCCGAAAACCGGAACGTTCACGCCAAGCTCCTGCAGGGCGCGGAGCGCCGTCTGCGCATGGGTGATCCCGCCATCGATCAGCAGGAGGTCCGGCAGGGAAGAAAATTTTTCGTCGCCGTCCAGACAGCGGCGAAACCGGCGGGAGACAGCCTGGAACATCGAGGCATAGTCGTCCCGCACCGGCATCTCCCGAATGCGAAACTTCCGGTATTCCCGTTTAAGCGGCTTCCCATTGACGAAGACGACCATAGCCGCGACGATGCCGGTGTCCCCCAGGTTTGAAATATCAAAGGATTCGATCCGTTCCGGAAACGCTTCCAGCTGCAGCAGCTTCTGCAGCAGCTCGAGCGTCCGGCTGCGGCGGGCATTTTCCGTTGTCCTGCGGAGGATCTCCTCGGAGGCGTTCATCTCCGCCATCTCCAGAAGTCTTCTCCGCTCTCCCCGCTGAGGGAGCTCAATATGCACCTTTCTCGGATTGTTCTCCGAGAAGAAAGCTTCCAGCTCCTCCCGATCCTCAAGCTCAGACTCGACCAGGATCGTTCCCGGCCGGAAGCCCTCGCGCGGGCCGTAGTAAAGGCGAAGGATATCGGAAAGCGCCTCTGCGTCCTCTTCGATCGGTTCATCGATCACGACGGTCTCCTTGTCCGCAAGATCGCCGTTGGAAAAATGAAGCACAGAAAAGCAGCAGATCGCTCCGCGGCGGAAGGCGATCGCGTCCGTGTCTGCAAAAGCCGTTGAGATCACGCGCTGGCGATTCGTCAGGCCTTCAATGGCCCGCAGGCGGTCCCGCAGGCGGGCCGCCAGCTCAAACCGGTAATCCTCTGCGGCCGCCTCCATTTTCTCCCGCAGCTCTGCCGTCAGCTCTGCGCTCTTTCCCTCCAGCAGGAGGACCGCCTGATCGATCCGCCGGCGATACTCCGCGGCATCGCTCTCCCGCAGGCACCAGCCGTCACACTTGCCGATATGGTAATTGAGGCAGGGGCGCTCCTTTCCGATCTCGGCCGGGAGCCGGCGCGAGCAGTCCGGCAGCAGGAGCGCCTGTTCAATGGAACGGATAATGCTGTGTGTCTGGCTCCGGGCGCCATAGGGGCCGAAATACCGCGCTCCGTCTTTTCCCGCCTTCGACGCGACCGACATCCGCGGATAAGGCTTTCGGAGATCGAGGCGGATGAAGGGATAGCCTTTGTCGTCTTTTAAGAGAATATTATAATGCGGCTTATGGCGCTTGATCAGTGAATTTTCAAGGATCAGCGCCTCAAACTCGCTGTTTGCCACGATCACATTGAAGTCCTCGATCTTGTCGATCATGGCAGCCACTTTGGGAAGATGATCCCCGTGGAAATAAGAGCTCACACGGTTTTTCAGCTTCTTCGCCTTGCCGACATAGATGACTTCCTTGCTTTTGTCGAGCATAATATAGACGCCCGGCAGCAGCGGAAGGCGGTTTGCCTTCTCCCGCAGGACCGGCAGATTCGGATTCATCTCCGTTTCCCCCTTACGAAAAAACGGGCATGCACTCGGCACGCCCGTTCTTTTGCTTGCAATGAATTATTCCGTGAAGTCAGAGTCGATCAGAGCGGAGAGCGTTTCGATCGCTGCATCCTGATCGGCACCGTCGGCAATCAGGGTGATCGTGGTCCCCTTTACGATTCCAAGGGAAAGGACACCCAGAAGGCTCTTGGCGTTGACACGGCGCTCGTCTTTCTCAACCCAGATGCTGCTCTTGAACTCGTTGGCTTTCTGAATGAAGAAAGTCGCGGGTCTGGCATGAAGGCCTACCTGATTGTTAATAACAACTTCTTTGCTAATCATACGTGCGCTCCTAATTCTAAAGATTGTAGGCATAATTTAGCAAATATTTCGTCAAACGTCAACATGTTGCGGTACGATTCGTGATTATTCACATTTCCTGCGGGAAACGGACGCTCGAATTCTGTATATTTTACTTCAATTCGACGATAGTTACTCCCGATTCCCCTTCTCCGAAGACGCCCAGGCGGAAGCTTTTGACCGCCTTGTTGCGCCGCAGCATCTGATGAATGGCCGTACGCAGGGCGCCGGTCCCCTTGCCGTGGATAATACGGAGAGGCGTTACCCGTCCCATAACGGCGTCATCGATGTACTGTTCTGCCGCGGCGACCGCCTCCAGGCTCTCCATCCCGCGCAGATCAATCTCCGACGGGACGGATACGCTCCGCAGGACGACGCCGGCCGCTTTCGGAGCCGTTTTCTTTTTCGGCGCTGCAGCCGGGGCATTTTCCAGCAGGAGCACCTCGTCTTCCTTTGCCTTTACGGTCATGATGCCTGCCTTCAATGTCAGCACGTGCTCCGGCGAGACGGAAACCACCTCGGCCCTTGTCTTCATGGCTTTGATCTCGACCACATCCCCTGCGCGGATCGCACGGGAGGACTTTCGCTCGTCGGCTGCCCGCTCGGCGGGGCTCAGCTTTTCTTCGGCAAGATTCAGCCTTCGCCGCAGCTCGCTGCGCGCGGCATTGACGGACTGTGCCTCGTCGGCGTCGTTGATGTGTTTCTTCATTTCGTCGAGCTCTGCAAAAACCTGCTCGGCCGTCCGGCGGGCATCGCTGAGGATCTGCTCGGCCTCACGGCGGCTTTTGAGATCCGCCTTCTCCAGCCTCACTTCGAGCTCGGCACGGAGCAGGGCGGATTTTTTCGCGTTCTCTTCCGCTTCACGGAGCTTCCGCCGGGCCTCGTCGCGGTCCTTTTCCAGCAGAAGACGGGTCTGCTCCAGCTTTTCCACGGTAGCATCAAAGGCCGCGTCGTCTGAGCTGACGCGCGCCTTGGCGTCTTCGATGATCGCAGGGTCGAGCCCCAGGCGCTGAGAAATGGCAAAGGCGTTGGACTTGCCCGGAATGCCGAGCAGCAGGCGGTAGGTCGGGCGAAGTGTTTCCACGTCAAACTCGCAGGAGGCATTGAGGACGCCGGAGGAGTTGGTCGCATAGAGCTTCAGCTCGGTATAATGCGTTGTCGCGGCGACCATAGCGCCGCGCTTTCTTACATTTTCAATGATCGAAACGGCAAGCGCCGCACCCTCGGCAGGGTCCGTCCCGGCGCCAAGCTCATCAAAGAGGACCAGGCTGCGCTCGTCGCATTCCGCGAGAATGTGCACGATGTTCGTCATGTGAGCAGAGAAGGTCGAGAGATTCTGCTCGATGCTCTGCTCGTCCCCAATGTCGGCAAGGATATGGGAGAAGACCGGCAGTCTGCTGCCGTCCGATGCGGGAACATGAAGCCCGCACTGATTCATTGCCGCCAGAAGGCCAATGGTCTTGAGAGAGACCGTCTTGCCGCCTGTATTGGGGCCCGTGATTACAAGCGTGTCAAAGCCGCGCCCAAGCTCAAGATCGATCGGGACGGCCGTGTCCTTTTGCAGCAGCGGGTGGCGTGCACGGCGGAGCGTCACTTCCCGCTCGGAGCACTCCGCCGGAGAAGCATTCATCCGATAGGAAAGGCGCGCTTTGGCAAAGATCACATCAAGCCGCACCAGAAGATGATAATCCGACTCGATATCATCCCGGTGCTCCGCACACTCTGCCGAAAGCTCGGCCAGGATCCGCTCGATCTCCAGCTTTTCCTTTGCGGCCAGCTCGCGAAGCTCATTATTGGCCTTGACGGCCGCCATCGGCTCGACAAAAAGCGTAGCTCCCGTAGAAGAGATATCATGCACGAGCCCGGGCACGGCGCCGCGGCACTCGGCTTTGACCGGCACCACATAGCGGTCAGAGCGCATGGTGATGATCGGCTCCTGCAGAGCCTTGGCATAGGACGGAGAAGAAATGATCTTCTGCAGAGCCTCTCTTGCCCGCGCCGCCGCCGCGCGCATCTTGCGGCGAAGATCGGCAAGATCCGAAGAAGCGCTGTCCGTGATCTCATCCTCGCCCGCGATCGACGTCGTGATCCGTTCCTCGAGGAACCGATTGGCCCGCAGCGCGTGGAACAGCGAGTCGATCGGCGTGGAGCCGACGGTATCGTCTGCAAGGTAGCCGCGCACGAGCCGCGCCGTACGGAGCACGCCCGCAATGTCGAGCAGCTCCCGGGTATTCAGGGCACCGCCGAGATCTGCCCGGCCGAGGGCCGGACGGACGTCCTTCACGCCGGAAAAGGACGGGTTGCCCCGCACGGTCATCATCCGGCAGGCGCTCGTCGTCTCCTCGAGCCGTCTCCTTACTTCCTCGCGTTCCGAGGAAGGCTTCAGCGCGGCGCATTCCTCTTTTGCGGGGAGAGAAACGGCCTCCTCCGCAAGCATCTGCAGCACGGCTGAGAGCTCCAGGGTCTCCAATGATTTTTCAAAGAAATTCATATTTTGACTCTTTTCCAGTAATCCAGTGTTGAAAACCTCCGCTCGGCATGCGTAAGCAGATATTCCTCTGCCGCCCGGGCAAGCCGTCGAAGATCCTCCTCCTCGAGGGAAAACGACAGCAGCTGCCGCAGCGGTGCGGAGACAAGATACCGCATGGCCTTTAAGCCTTCGGCACCGAGCGGAACCGCCCGAACGCCGTCGGACGTGCGGCAGGCACGGCAGCAGATCTGCCCTGTCTCGATGCCGAGAAGCGGCTCCTCCGGGTCCTCTCTTCCGCAAACGGAGCAGGATGTGAGGTCCGGCGCATATCCGAGCAGGCACATGAGGCGCATTTCAAAAGCCGCTTTGATCTGCCTCGGGTCATGCATCTCGTGGCTGAGAGCATAGAGGCAGTTCAGCAGGAGGCGGAGCGCCTCTCTTTCCGGCTGTTCTTCCGGCAGAAGCGCTTCGGCCGCCTCGGCGAAATAACATCCCAGAGCATAATTTTCAAAATTTTTCCGCAGCCCGTCAAACGGCTCCTTCACGACGGCCTCGTTGACGGTGAGGCGCTCCCGGTTGGAGAAAAGCGTGAGCTCGGAGTATGTCAGCTGCTGCGTGGCGGCAGCCGTGCGGCTCGTTTTTCGGAGCGCGCCGCGGGCTTTGGCCGTGAGGATCCCGTCTTCCTCAGTGAAGATCGTAAGAATGCGGTCCGCTTCCTTATAACGGACCTCGCGCAGGATCAGCGCGTTTGCCGTGCGAAAGGGCGAGGCCATCTCACTCGTCCCGGAAGCCGAAGTTGCGGAGCTGAACCTCGCTGTCCCGCCAGTTTTCCTTCACCTTGATCCACGTCTGAAGGAAGACCTTGCTGCCGAGGAAGGCTTCCATATCCGTTCGGGCATCGGCGCCGATCTTGCGCAGCATGGCCCCCTGCTTTCCGATCAGGATCCCCTTGTGGCTGGCCTTCTCACAGTAGATCGTAGCGTCAATGTCAAGGATGCCGTTTTCCCGCTCATGGAACTTGGTGATCTCGACGGCCGTCCCGTGCGGGATCTCCTTTTCGAGATTGCGCAGGATCTTCTCCCGGATGAGCTCGGCGCAGATCTGCCGTTCGGGCTGGTCTGTAATCATGTCGTCCGGGAAAAAGTGCGGGCCCTCGGAAGCGAATTTTTCCATCTCGTCGAGAAGGATCTCCATTCCCTCCCCCGTGCGGGCAGAGACGGGGATCACGCTTTCAAATTCATATTCCGCGGAATAGGCGGCAATGACGGCAAGGAGCTTTTCCTTCTCCTGCACCGTGTCGATCTTGTTGATGACAAGGATGACCGGAGCGCCGCACTCGCGGAAGCGCTCGATCAGCGCCTTCTCCCCCGGGCCGACCTCGGCCACGGGCTCGGCAAGAAAGAGAACGACGTCCACATCCGCAACGCTCTCCTTCACGACATTGACCATATAGTCTCCCAGACGGTTGCGCGGCTTGATAAAGCCCGGAGTATCCAGCAGGACGAACTGCGTCTCTCCGCGGTTGAAAATGCCGGTGATGCGGTTGCGCGTCGTCTGCGGCTTGTTCGACACGATGGCGATCTTCTCGCCCACGAGCCGGTGCGTCTGCGTGGATTTTCCTACATTCGGGCGGCCGCAGACGGTCACCATTACAGATCTGCTCATTTTTATTCCTTGTCTCCCATGATAAGTTTTTCGCGGCTGCGCATCTGCCGCTTCATCTCCCCTTCATCCACATGGTCATAGCCAAGCAGATGCAGCACAGAGTGCACCGTGAGATAGCGCACTTCCCGGGCAAAGCCATGCCCGAATTCCTCCCCCTGCTCGGCACAGCGGCTGAGGTTGATCATCATATCTCCGAGCAGGATGGCATTTTCCTCGAGATCCCGCTCACATGCCGCGGGGTCAAACGCCCCGGGCACGAGCTCGTTCATTGGGAAGGAGAGGACATCCGTCTCCCGGTCGACGCCGCGGAACTCCCGGTTTGCCTCGCGGATCCCCTCTCCGTCCGTCAGGAGGACGGAGACGATACAGTCTTCCTCAATGCCCTCTGCCCGGAGCGCCGCATCAACGGCGCTTCGGATCTGCCGTGCAGCCCCGTTATAGCCGAGGTTAGGCTTCTCGCGGCGGATCAGAACCGTATTCATTGTCCCCTCCGATCGTTTCTCTTCATCGGCCTCCGCCCGTCCGGATGCGTCTGCGGGGCGCTCTTTCCTTCGGCCGGATGCTTTTTTTCATATTCCTCATAGGCTTCGACGATCTGCTGCACCAGACGGTGCCTTACGACATCGGCTCCGGTAAGACGGCAGATCGCGATATCGTCGATTCCGTCCAGCACCTTCATGGCCACGTGCATCCCGCTCACCTTGTCCTCCGGGAGATCGATCTGCGTGGCGTCCCCGGTAATGACGGCCTTGCTGCCAAACCCGAGGCGCGTGAGGAACATCTTCATCTGCTCGGCCGAGGTGTTCTGGGCTTCATCAAGGATGATAAAGCTGTCGTCGAGCGTCCGGCCGCGCATATAGGCAAGCGGTGCGACCTCGATATTTCCCTTTTCAAGATACTTCTGATACGTCTCCGCTCCCAGCATCTCAAAAAGAGCGTCGTAAAGCGGGCGCAGATACGGGTCCACCTTGCTCTGCAGATCGCCCGGCAGGAAGCCGAGCCTCTCCCCCGCCTCAACAGCCGGACGCGTGAGAATGATGCGGTTGACCTCCTCCGCGCGAAATGCCGCTACCGCCGCCGCAACGGCGAGATAGGTCTTGCCCGTTCCGGCAACGCCGCTTCCAATGGTAATGGTGTGCGTGGCGATCGCGTCGCAATACCGCTTCTGGCCCAGCGTCTTGGGCTTGACCGGCTTGCCGTTTGCGGTAATGCAGATGCAGTCTCCTACCAGATCGTGGATCTGAGCTTCCTTGCCCTGACTCACAAGCTTGAGCACATAGCGGACATTCTGGTCGTCGATCTGCTCCCCCTTGGAGGCAAGCGTCAGCAGGCCTGTGATTGCCTTTTCGGCGAGAAGCACCTGCTCTGCCTCCCCGCAGACATGAAGCTTATCCTCCCGGTCGAGCACCTTGACGCCGAGCTCGCTTTCGATTATGCGGAGATTCCGGTCAAAGGAGCCGAAGACGTTGATCACATCCTCCATCCGCTCCACTTCGATCGTTTTATCGATCATCCTGCTTCTCCTCCTCTCAGAATTGCAGCAATATGCCGGCTGCCGCCGAAAAAGCGATGAAGACGGCCGGATGCAGCTTTTTCAGAGGTTTCACATACCTTGTCGCGATCAGCAGGACAGCTGCAAGGAGCAGGGCCTTGAAGTTGAGAAGATCCGTGAAATTCTGCGTTTCCGCATAAAGATCCGTGTGGAACATCGCGATCTTCACCACAAGCAGCCCCGCTGCTCCGATGAGCCCGATGGAGCAGGGGCGGAGCGTATAAAAAGCGGCATCCACATAACGGTTCTGCCGGAATCGTTCCAGCACGCGGGCAATGAGCAGGATCAGGATGATCGAGGGCGTAATGAGCCCGAGCGTTGCAATGACGGAGCCCGGAACGCCTCCCGCCGTAAAACCGACGTAGGTCGCCATATTGACGCCGATCGGCCCCGGCGTTGATTCCGACACGGCCACCATGTCCGCAAGCTCCGCGGCCGTGAACCAGCCGGTCGTCTCCGCCATGCGGTACAGGAACGGAAGCGTTGCCATTCCTCCGCCGACGGAAAAGAGCCCGGTCTTGAAAAATTCCCAAAAGAGCCTCAGATAGATCATTTCCCGCGCACCCCCCACGTTGTCAGAAGAATGCCCGCGAGAGCAGAGAGCAAAACGAAGACGACCGGGGAAAGATTCAGGAAAAAGCTTCCGGCAAGCACAAGAAGGAAGATCATAAGGCAGGCCTTATCCTTTACCGCGCTCTTATAAAGCTTTACGACGGAATTGAAGATCAGGACACACACGCACACGCGGATGCCCGCGAATGCGCTCCGCACGGCCGGGAGGTCTGCAAAGCTCTGCAGCACGGCCGCGATGACCGTAATGATGACGACAGAGGGGAAAACGACGCCCAGCGTCGCGACGATTCCTCCCGCCGTTCCCGCATACTTGTTGCCGAGAAACGTCGCCGTGTTGACGGCGATCACACCGGGCGTGCACTGCCCGACGGCATAATAGTCCATCAGCTCTTCCTGCGTGGTCCAGCCGCGTTTTTCGATCAGTTCCCGTTCGAGGATCGGGATCATGGCGTAGCCTCCGCCGAAGGTAAGCACTCCGATCCGGGCGAATGCCCGAAAGAGCTCAAAAAGCCCTGCCTTTGTTTTCATCGTTTCAGTGTCTCGGCAAAGGTCATGCATGCGGCGATCCTGCCCTCGCATGCCGCCTCGCTCTCTCCTCTCGCCAGAATATACAGCTTGATCTTTGGCTCCGTGCCGGACGGGCGGACAATAAACGAGCTTCCGTCCGCAAGATCATAATAGAGCACATCCGAGCCCTTCAATTCCATATTGCCGACCTTGCCGAGCCCCGGAATGCTTCGGCTGCCGTCGGAATAGTCCCGGATGCTGACAACACTCTCTCCGCCGATCTCTGCCGGAGGATTCTTCCGCAGCTCCGACATCAGGCGGTGCATTTTCTCCAGCCCGTCCAGCCCCGGCATCACAAGATTGATCGTTTTCTCCCGGAAGTATCCGTAGCGTTCATAGAGCTCGTCCACCGCATCCAGGAGCGTCATGCCGCGCAGAGCATAAGCGGCTGCCATTTCGGCGGTAAGCACGGAGGCCGTGACGGCATCTTTGTCGCGCACATAATCGCCGACCATGTAGCCGTAGCTTTCCTCATAGGCAAGGATATATTTCCAGGTGCCGAGGGCATCCCATTTTGCGACCCGCTCGGCCATAAACTTGAAGCCCGTAAAGGTCTCCTCGAAATGCACGCCGTTTTTTTCGGCAACTGCGCGCGCCATTCCGGTCGTGACGATGCTGGCAACCGCCCCCGCATTTTCCGGAAGCGTGCCCTTCTCCCGGCGGGCACAAATGATATAGTCAAGCAACAGCACGCCAAGCTGATTGCCCGTGATCGGCACAAAGCTTCCGTCCTTTGCACGCGCAAGAACTCCGATCCGGTCGGAATCCGGGTCCGTTCCGATAATAAGCGTGCTGTCCGTCTGCTTTGCGAGAGAGATCGCGAGGGCAAAACCTTCCGGATTCTCCGGGTTCGGGCTCTCGACCGTCGGGAAGCTCCCGTCGATCACCATCTGCTCCTTCACGGGATAGAGCTTCTGTACGCCAAGCCGCCGCAGCGCCTCCGGCACGAGCCGATACCCGCAGCCGTGAAACGGCGTATAGACGATCTTCAATGCGTCCCCCGCCTGTTCTACCTTTTCCGGGGCAATGCTCTCCTTCATGACACGGACAAGAAATGCCTCGTCCGTCTCTTCGCCGAGCAGCCGGATCTTTCCCTCGTCCACGGCCTCCAGAAAATCGCAGCTCCGATAGCCGGTGAAGAGATCCGTCTCTTCCATCCGCTTCGCAATTGCCGCGGCCTTCTGCGGCGGAAGCTGCGCTCCGTCGGACCAGTAGACCTTGTAGCCGTTGTACTCCTTCGGGTTGTGGCTTGCCGTGATGTTCAGCCCTGCCGCCGCCTCGTAGGCGATCACGGAGAAGCTCAGTTCCGGCGTCGGCCGCAGCTCGTCAAAGAGGCGGACGGAAATGCCGTTTGCCGCCATCACGCAGGCCGCCTCACGGGCAAATTCCTTGCTGTTGCGCCGGCAGTCATGCGCAATGACGATGCCCTTTTTCTTTGCCTCCTCGCCTTCGGCCGAAATGACATCGGCAAAGGCCTGCGTCGCATGGCGGATAACGTGCACATTCATATTGTGAAGGCCGGGCTTCATCGTGCCGCGCAGCCCCGCCGTACCGAATTCGAGGGGGGCATAGAAACGGGCGCGGATCTCGCTTTCGTCTCCCTCGAGATCGTGAAGCTCCTTCCACTCCGCTTCGCTGAGAGCAGGGCTTTCAAGCCATTTTTGATATTCTTCCTTGTAATTATATTCCATTTTGTTCTCCGTTCTCCGGTTATTTATGATAGGCCGATCCTTCGCAGATCTTAAAGCCCCGGTAGATCTGCTCCATGAGCATCACGCGGGCCAGATGGTGCGGAAAGGTCATATCGGACATGGAAAGCCGGCAGTCGGCCGCACGCTTGACGCGTTCCGAAAGCCCGTAGGAGCCTCCGATCAGGAAACAGAGTTTCGGCCTGCCGGAGTTTTCTCTCTCCCGGATCATCGCCGCGATCCCCTCACTGGGAAGCTTCTTTCCCTCTACGCAGAGCGCGGCAACATAGCTCCCCTGCGGGATCCCTTTCAAAACAAGTTCCGCTTCCTTTTCCAATCCCGCCGCGATCTCGCCCGGAGACGGCGCCTCCGGCAGCCGGCACTCAGGAACCTCGAGCAGCTCGAACCGGCAGTAAGCTCCCAGCCGTTTCTCGTATTCCCGGAATGCCTCGATATAATATTTTTCCCGCATTTTCCCAACGCAGATGAGCTTGATCCCCAGCATTCCCTCGGTTTCCTCTTTTGCTTTCTTATCCGAAAAAAGACCGCCGGGAAGGCGGTCTTATGTTTTGTTCAGCTTACTTTGACGATCTCTCCGCCTTCGTTGTCGTCCGGGAAGTTCACGATCTGGATATCGGCGCCCAGCGCGGTAAGCTTGTTGACAAAGGCTTCGTAGCCGCGCTCAATATAGTGAATATCCTCGATCTCCGTCCGGCCTTCGGCGCAAAGCCCCGCGATCACCATCGCTGCGCCCGCGCGCAGGTCGCAGGCCTTCACCGGAGCTCCGGTAAGCGGTGTGCCCCCCTGAATGCAGCAGGTCTTCCCTTCAACGGAAATGTCCGCGCCCATCCGGCGAAGCTCGGCGGTATACTTGAAGCGCGTATCGTAGATCCCTTCTGTAATCGTGGAGACTCCCGAGGCGCGGCACAGCAGCACCGCCATCTGCGGCTGCATATCCGTCGGGAAACCGGGGTAAGGCATCGTTTTGATGCCGACACGCCGCAGATTCCCCGTCCCGCGCACGAGGACGGAGTCCTCATACTCCTGGACGATCGTTCCCGTTTCGCGAAGCTTCGCAGTAATGCATTCGAGATGCTTCGGGATAATGTTGCGGATCAGCACCTCGCCCTGCGTTGCGGCAGCAGCGACCATATACGTTCCTGCTTCGATCTGATCCGGAATAACGGCATAACTGCCTCCGTGCAGCTTCTCTACGCCGTAGATCTTGATGGTATCCGTCCCGGCGCCGCGGATGTCCGCCCCCATCGAGTTGAGGAAGTTGGCCAGGTCAACGATATGCGGCTCGCGTGCCGCGTTTTCAATGATCGTCCGCCCCGTGGCAAATACGGAGGCCAGAATGATATTCATCGTAGCTCCGACGGAGACCTTGTCCAGATAGATCTTTGCCCCGTGCAGCCGGCCGTCCGGCGCCTTGGCATAGATAAAGCCGTGATCAAAGCGGACCTCCGCTCCCAAAGCTTCCATGCCCTTGATGTGCTGGTCGATCGGGCGCTCGCCGAAGTTGCAGCCGCCAGGCATCGTCGTCTTCGCCTGGCCGAAACGGCCGAGCATGGCGCCGATGAGATAATACGAGGCGCGAATCTTCCGCATCAGCTCAAAAGGCGCGTCCTGGAAGGAAACGCGAGAGCAGTCAATGTCGATCGTGGAGCGATTGACATAGCGGATCCTTGCCCCGAGCTCGGAGAGGATCGTCAGCAGCATCTCGGTGTCGCTGATCTGAGGCATATTTTCAATGCGGCATACGCCGTCTACCAGAAGGGCTGCCGGAATCATCGCAACGGCGGCATTTTTTGCCCCGCTGATCTCGACCTCGCCCCGGAGAGGCCTTCCGCCCTGTATCACATATTTTTCCAAGGGATGCACCTGCCGTTTCCGCGTGTTTCTATCTGTTGTGGAGGGCGGTCTTCACTCTCCGCCACATATAGTGTTTTCATGGGAATTTTGCCCTGCCCGCGCTTGTCTGCGGGCAGGCGCAAAATATTAGCGTTTACATAACTCGGTTTTAATATATCATACTTTGTTTCGGATTTCTACTGTTTTTTTGCTTTTTGCCGACTTTTTGGCGCATCTCTCTTATTTCAGCAAATGGACGATCTCTTCCACGCATTTGTCGATGCCGAGAGAGGACGTGCAGATCATGCGGTCATAGTTATGGCGGTCGGCCCATTTGCGGCCGGTGGTATATTCATAGCTCGTCTTCCTCTGCCGGTCCACTTCCTCGATGCGCTTTGCCGCCGCTTCCTCCGTGAGGCCGTCGGTCTCCATAACGCGGGCGATCTTGAAGTCTTTTTCCGCGTAGAAGAAGAGATGCAGCGCTGCGGCGTTGTCTCTCAGATAGTAGTCCGCCCGGCGCCCCGCAAAAACGCAGTTTCCTTTTTCCGCCAGCTTCACGATAAACTTGCCCTGCTCATTGAAGATATAGTCCGCCTGAACGCCTTCCTCGCGAATGAAGATGGGAAAAACTTCCTGGAAGATATTGCGTTTGAGCGGCATGTGCTCGGCCGTTTCAATAAAGTCCTTTGAGACCATGAGCTGGTCGGCGATCTCGGTGATGAGGGCCTTGTCGTAAAAGGTAAAGCCCATTTCTCTGGCGACCCGCTGCCCGATCTCATAACCGCCGCTGCCGTATTCGCGGCTGACCGTGATGATATTTTTCATTGTATTCTCCTTTTCGTTTGCTTTCGTTTCCCGATAACGGTATTATAGCATATTCTTTCTCCGGAGGAAAGGCGTCAAAGCGAAATCCTTGGTTGCTTTCCCGCCTTCGGAAGGTTAAAATAGGACAAAACGTATTTGCAAGGAGGCTTTGCCATGCTTTCGCTCCTGCTCTTCACATGCAACGCCATTCTCCCCATGATCCTCCTCATCCTTCTCGGCTATTTTCTAAAGCAGAAGGGATTTTTTACTCCGGAATTTTTGAAGATCGGCAACAAGACCGTCTTCAATGTCTGCCTGCCGGTTCTGCTGTTTAAAAACATCGCGGACATCGAGCAGCTCTCCGACATCCGGCTCGACGTGGCTCTTTATGTTCTTCTGGCCATTGCGGCGCTGATCCTTCTCGGCTTTCCCCTTGCCCGCCGCGTTCCGGAGCCCCGGCAGAAAGGGGTCCTTCACCAGTGCATGTTCCGCTCGAACTTTGCGCTCATCGGCGTTCCTCTGGCGGAGCTTCTCGGCGGCAGCAAGGGCGTCGCGACGGCCGCGATCATCTCGATGTTCTCGATCCCGATCTTCAATATGATGGCCGTCGTCGTTCTTTCCATTTATAAGGACGGAAAGGCCGCCATCGACTGGAAGAAGATCCTCCGCGGCATCTGCCGCAACCCGCTCATTAACGGCGTGCTGCTCGGGCTTCTCTATCTTCTGGGAAAAACGCTCGGCGCGCATGCCGGCCTCTCCAATCCTCTTGCGGGCGTAACGTTTCTCAGCACGGCACTTTCCTATCTTTCCCGCGCCGCAACGCCGCTTGCGCTTCTGGTGCTTGGCGGACAGTTCGAATTTCAGGCGGTCGGCAGCTATCGGAAGCAGCTCACGGCCGGAGTTCTTGTCCGCAATGTTTTCGCGCCCCTGGTCGGCATTGCCCCCGCTGCCGTTCTTACGCTGACGGGCCTGCTTGATTTCGGGCCGGAGGTCTTTGCCGGACTCATCGCCCTTTTCGGCACGCCGATCGCCGTGGCCTCCGCGATCATGGCGGAAGCGATGGACAACGACGGCCAGCTTGCCGCGCAGCTTGTAGTCTGGACGTCTCTGTTCTCTATGGTCAGCCTCTTTCTCATCATCTTCCTCGTCCGTGCCCTCGGGCTGTTGTAAAACGCAATAAAGCAGAAAACCGGCAGAACCTTTTCAGGTTCTGCCGGCATTTTTGTTTCGGGGAAATTACTTGCGGGGATTCTTGATCGCGGCCTGTGCAGCGGCAAGGCGGGCAATAGGAACACGGAACGGGCTGCAGGACACATAGTCCAGCCCGGCACTGTGGAAGAATTCCACGGAGCTGGGATCGCCGCCGTGCTCACCGCAGACGCCGAGGTGGATGTCCGGGCGGGTCTCGCGGCCGAGCTTGGCCGCCATCTTGACGAGCTTGCCGACACCGATCTGGTCGACCTTGGCAAACGGATCGTTCTCGTAGATCTTCTTGTCATAGTAGGCCTTGAGGAACTTGCCGGCATCGTCGCGGCTGAAGCCGAAGGTCATCTGCGTGAGGTCGTTCGTTCCGAAGGAGAAGAACTGGGCTTCCTTCGCGATGTCATCCGCCGTCAGAGCGGCGCGCGGGATCTCGATCATGGTGCCGACAAGATAGCGCATGTTGGCGCAGGCATTGGAGATGACCTGATCCGCCGTGCGGGTGACGATATCCTTGACGTACTTGAGTTCCTTCGTCTCGCCGACCAGCGGGATCATGATCTCGGGAACGATGTTCCAGCTCGGGTGGCGCTTGTTGACGGCGAGGGCGGCCTTGATGACGGCACGGGTCTGCATCTCGGCGATCTCCGGATAGGTGACAGCGAGGCGGCAGCCGCGGTGGCCCATCATCGGGTTGAACTCATGCAGAGAGGCAATGATGTTCTTGATGGCCTCGACGCTCTTGTTCTGGGCTTTCGCCAGAGCCTCGATGTCGGCCTCTTCGGTCGGGACGAACTCGTGGAGAGGAGGATCGAGGAAGCGGATCGTGACCGGGCAGCCTTCCATGGCTTCATAGATGCCCTCGAAGTCGGACTGCTGCATCGGCTCGAGCTTGGCAAGCGCGGCAACGCGCTCCTCCACGGTGTCGGAGCAGATCATTTCACGGAAAGCAGCAATACGGTCGCTGTTGAAGAACATATGCTCGGTGCGGGTCAGGCCGATGCCTTCGGCGCCGAGCTCACGGGCCTTGCGGGCATCCTTCGGCGTATCGGCGTTGGTGCGGACCTGGAGCTGACGATACTGATCGGCCCACTTCATGATGCGGCCGAATTCGCCGGCGATCGTAGCCTCGACCGTCGGGATGATGCCGTCGTAAATGTTGCCGGTGGAGCCGTCAATGGAGATATAATCGCCCTCGTGGAAGGTCTTTCCGGCGAGCTCGAACTTCTTGTTCTCCTCATCCATCTTGATGTCGCCGCAGCCGGAAACGCAGCAGGAGCCCATGCCGCGGGCAACAACGGCTGCATGGGAGGTCATGCCTCCGCGGACCGTCAGAATCCCCTGAGCTGCCTTCATGCCCTCAATGTCTTCCGGAGAGGTCTCGAGGCGGACGAGAACGACCTTTTCGCCGCGTGCCTTCCACTCCTTGGCGTCTTCTGCGGAGAAGACGATCTTGCCGCAGGCAGCGCCGGGGGATGCGCCGAGGCCCTTGCCCATCGGGACGGCCTTCTTGAGCGCCTTGGCGTCAAACTGCGGGTGAAGCAGCGTGTCGAGGTTTCTCGGGTCGATCATCAGGACGGCCTGCTTTTCATCGATCATGCCCTCGTCAACGAGATCGCATGCGATCTTGAGAGCCGCCTGTGCGGTGCGCTTGCCGTTGCGGCACTGGAGCATATAGAGCTTGCCGTTCTCGACGGTGAACTCCATATCCTGCATGTCGCGGTAATGCTCTTCAAGGATGCTGCAGACCTGGACGAACTGCTTGTAGGCAGCGGGGAACTTCTCTTCCATCTGGGCGATGGGCATCGGAGTACGGACGCCGGCAACGACGTCTTCGCCCTGCGCGTTCGTAAGGAACTCGCCCATCAGCTTCTTCTCACCGGTGGCAGGATCACGCGTGAAGGCAACACCGGTACCGGAATTGTCATTCAGGTTACCGAAGACCATCGGCATGACGGAAACGGCCGTGCCCCAAGAATAGGGGATATCATTGTCGCGGCGGTAGACATTGGCTCTCGGATTGTCCCAGGAGCGGAAGACGGCCTCGATGGCGGCCTTGAGCTGCACGATCGGATCGCTCGGGAACTCTTCGCCCAGCTGCGCCTGATACTCGGCCTTGAACTGGATGGCAAGGTTCTTGAGATCCTCTGCCGTGAGTTCGACGTCGTAGACGACGCCCTTCTCTTCCTTCATCTTGTCGATGAGCTGCTCAAAGTACTTCTTGCCGACGCCCATAACGACATCGGAGAACATCTGGATAAAGCGGCGATAGGAGTCGTAAACAAAGCGCTCGAACTTCGGATCCGGGTTGCCTGCGATCATTGCGGCAACGACCTCGTCGTTCAGGCCGAGGTTGAGGATCGTGTCCATCATGCCGGGCATGGAGGCGCGGGCGCCGGAACGGACGGAAACGAGCAGCGGGTTGGAAGGATCTCCAAAGCGCTTGTCATTGATGATCTCCATACGGCCGACGAAGCGCATGACCTCGGCCATGATCTCCTCGTTGATGCGGCGGCCGTCATTATAGTAGGCCGTGCAGGCTTCCGTGGAGATCGTGAAGCCCTGAGGGACCGGGAGGCCGATGCGGGTCATTTCCGCAAGGTTGGCGCCCTTGCCGCCGAGCAGCTCACGCATGGAAGCGTTGCCCTCGGAGAAGAGATATACATACTTTTTGCTCATGCAGGAAAATTCCTTTCTATATTCAATAATCAAGGGGCTGCGGTTTGATGCACTTTAGAATAACACAAAGGTATGGGTAGAATCAACAGTTTTTGTCCGATTTTTGCCTTGTTAATAATATATTCATTGGTTATTTTGACGAGAGAGGCTCAAGTGCGTCCGAGAGGCGGGCAAAGTCCGCAATCGAAAGCGCTTCTCCGCGGATGCGCTCGTCAAAGCCGCATTCGGCGATCGCCGCCGCGACCTCCTCGCGGGAAAACTGCTTCAAGCCGGAAGAGACGGCATTGGCGAGCGTCTTCCGCCTCTGGTTGAAGGCCGCGCGCACGAGCGCAAACATCAGCCGCTCGTCCCCAACCTCGGCCGGAGGCGCAGAACGTCTTTTCAGGCGGATCACGGAAGACGTCACCTTCGGCTGCGGCACAAAGCAGGAAGGCGGGACATCAAAAAGGATCTCGCACTCCATGTGCCACTGCACCAGAATGCCGAAGGCACTGTAATCCGCGCTGCCCGGGCCTGCGCAGATCCTTCGGGCGACCTCGCGCTGGATCATGACCGTGATCGTTTCAAACTCCTCGGTCCGGATGAGCTTTGTGAGGACCGGAGAGGTGATATTGTACGGGAGGTTGGCGCAGACGGCCGGGCGCAGGCCCTGAAAGTCCTCCCGGGCGATCTTTTGGAGATCCGTCTTCATGACGTCTCCCAGGATGACCTCGGTATTTTCGCAGCCGGAAAGCGTCTCCGACAGGACAGGCACCAGCGCCTTGTCCAGCTCGATGGAGACGACCTTCCCCGCTCTGCGGCTGAGCTGCACCGTGAGGCAGCCGATGCCGGGGCCGATCTCGAGGACGCCGCTCGTCTCATCGAGAAGGGCGCTCTCTGCGATCCTCTCCGGCACCCACTCCGCCGTCAGAAAATTCTGCCCCAGGGATTTGGAAAAGCGGAAGCCGTGGCGTGCGAGCAGCTCGCGGATCTCATTATAATCGGTCAGGTTCATGCCGTTCATTTTTGATTCTTTTTCTTGAAATAAACGGCCCACTGCACGCCGGCGCATGCAATGGCCGTAAGGGCAAAGACGTATGTCCACACGCCCCCGTTGACCGACAGGAAGCAAAGCACAAGCGCGAGGACGGAAACCGCCGTCCACAGGATGGGTGCCAGCATTTTTATTTCTCCTTCATGATCTTTTCAAAGGCCTGGCGCGCGGGGTCGTGCCCGCATTCTTCCACAAGCACGTTGCCGCGGTAGCGGTAGCCGTTGGCCGTGAGGAACTTCTGCATGCCTTTGTTCTTCTTGTGAGTATCCGTCCGGATACAGCGAAGGCCCAGCGTACGGGCAAGGGCATCGATGCATTCGCTCATATAGCGGCTCATGCCGGTTCCGCGGTATTTTGCGGCCAGCGCGGAGCGATGGAGCACACAGGCACGGATGCCGGGGGTGAATTTTCCGTCGGTAATGGCGGCATAGCCGGGCTCGTCCTCCGTTGAGAGCGTAAACATGCCGGCGATCTCGGAACCGTGCAGGACGACATAGCATTCCTGCCGGGCGATGTCTCTTTCAAAGTCTTCCGCCGCCGGGTATTCTCCCTGCCACTGGTCTACATGAAAGCGGGCAAGAAGCTGCCGCGCATCCGAAACGATCGCGAGGATCGGCTCCAGGTCCCGCTCCTCCGCCTTTCGGCAGGAAAGAGGCTCCGTCAGCTTCAGGCGGGAATCCTCCTTTTCGATCTCCCGCAGGAGAGCACGGTCTTCTTTCGATGTAAGCTCCAGGCGGGCATACATGTCCGGCCGCTTGGCCTTTGTGCGGCGCAGCTGCTGCTTTCTCCGCCAGGCAGCAATACGCGCATGGTCGCCTCCGAGCAGCTCCTCCGGCACGCTGCGCCCTTCCCAGACCTCCGGGCGCGTATACTGGGGATACTCCAGCAGCCCGTCCCAGTGGCTCTCGCCGGTATAGCATTCCTCGTCTGCCAGCACGCCCGGCACCATGCGGCACACGGCATCCGCGACTGCCATCGCGGCGATCTCCCCGCCGGTCAGAACAAAATCGCCGAGCGAGATCTCCTCATCGACGCAGGCCTCGATAAAGCGCTCGTCAATGCCTTCATAATGCCCGCAGACCAGCACGAGATGGTCATAATCCCGCTTCAGGCGCTTTGCCGTCTCCTGGCAGAAAGGCTGCCCCTGCGGAGAAAGGTAAATGACACGGGAACGGCGCTCTTCGTTTCCCTGCATCACATGCTCCAGACAGGACTTCAGCGGCTGGGCCATCATAATGCAGCCCCAGCCTCCTCCGTAGGGATAATCGTCCACCTGGTTCTGGCGGTTTTCCGTATAGTCCCGGATCTGGACGCAATTGATCTCCAAAATTCCTTTCTTTGCCGCCCGGCCGAGAATGCTCTCGTGGAGCACGGCATTCACCGTCTCCGGGAAGAGCGTCATAATGTCGATCTTCATTTCTGCCATGTTACATGCCTCCGATCCGGTGCACCGTAATCGTTTCGGCCGCGAGGTCGACCTTTCGGATAAATTCCGGCACGCCGGGGATCAGATGCTCCTCATCGCCCTGCACGACATAGACCGGCGATGCCGGCGTCTCAAAGATCTCCTTCAGGCGTCCAAGTTCTTCTCCCTCCTCGTCGACCACGGAAAAGCCGATCAGGTCCCCGAGAAAATAGCCGCCCGGCGCAAGATGCGCATCGGACCGGGCAACCTGGAGGACCGTTTCCTTGAGCGCCATGGCCGCATTGATGTCATCGATCCCCTCCAGCTTTGCAACGAGAAATCCCTTCTGCACAAAGGACGAGAGAAGCTTTATCTCCTTTCCCCGGAGGAAAACACGGGGAAAGGTCTTGAAATAAGCCGGGCTGTCCAGCCAGACCTCGATCTTCACCTCGCCCTTCACGCCGTGCGTGTTGACGATCTTCCCCGCATCGATATATTCCTTTGGTTCCATTGCTTCTTACCTGCCGATCTCATTGGTGTCCATCAGAGTAACAGTGATCTCAAGGGTCTCCCCGTTCCTCCAGATGGTAAATGTCATTTTGTCACCGACAGAGAGCTGATTTTTCCGGTCAACGACCTGCTGCGAATCCGTTACGCTCTCCCCGTCGACTGCCGTCACAACGTCTCCCGCGAGGATGCCCTGCCTTTCCGCGTCGGATCCCTCCGCGACGGAGGCGACGTAAAGCCCTTCCGGCATTTGATAATATTCCCCGATCTCTTTGGGGATCGCTCCCACCGTAATGCCGATCGACGGGCGGCCGCGGACCTCGCCGTACTGCGCAAGCGACGCGGCAACGGAAGACACCGTCGCCGACGGAATGGCAAAGCCGATCCCCTCAATGCTGGAATAGGAGGACATCATTTTCATATTCGTAATGCCGACCACCTGCCCATGCATATTGAAGAGCGCTCCTCCCGAGTTTCCTTCGTTGAGCGCGGCATTCGTCTGCAGGAGCGTCATCGTACGGCCGTTATAGCTGACATCCCGCGCGATGGCGGAAATAATGCCGTCCGTCAGCGTATTGGTAAATTCGCTGCCCAGCGGATTGCCAATGGCGGCAACGTGTTCTCCGGTTTTTAAAGCGCTGCTGTCTCCGAGCTCCGCCTCCGGAAGTCCTTCCGCTTCGATCTTTAAAAGCGCAAGATCGCTCACGGCATCCGCCCCGATCAGCTTTGCCTCGAATTCGGAGCCGTCGGAGAGAACGACAAGCGCGGCATCGCAGTCATCCACCACGTGCGTATTCGTAAGGATCACGCCGTCGGAGCGGAGGATCACGCCGGTTCCCCAGCTCGTTGCGAGGCTGTTTTCTTTTGTACCCTCGATGCCGACGATCGAAGGCGCGCATTTCTCATAAAGCTCCGTAAGCGTAAGTTCATCCCCCGTTGCTTCCTGCAGCTCAGGCGCAAAAGAGATCGGTTCTTCCGTTTTTTCGATGCGGACATCCGCGTCTGCCGTTTCGGTGACGGTGTAGTAGCTGCTGAAATACTCGCTGAAGTCTTCCGGCAGCTCGTCCCCGATCTCCTCATCGGGATCGACGGAGAAATAATATCCGAAGGAGCTGTCATAGCCTTCCGACGCCGCGCGTTTCAGCGGGATCCTTGCGATCTCCCGCAGCGCGACAGCAAAAACAAAGGCAATGACAAGAATGCCGGCAATGCGGCGGCGCCTCTTCCGCGAGCGCTGCAGCGCTCTCTCCTGCAGATCTGCCTCATCTTCCGTCTCCTCTCCGGTCACTGCGAGAGGAGCATACCAGTTTTCCTTATCGTACCAGTCCATAGATCTCCTGTTTTCCTGCGGTCTTATGCCTGCTCCGCAAGGGGCAGAGTGAAGACAAATTCCGTCTCTCCGTTTTCACTCTTCACGGCAATGTCTTCATCGTGGCGGTTGATGATGGTCTTGACCAGATAGAGCCCAAGGCCGACGCCGTCCTTGTCGAGCGAACGCGAACGGTCGGACTTGTGGAATCGGTCAAAAATGTAGGGGAGATCATCCGGAGGGATGGTCTCGCCGCGGTCGCGCACGGCGACATAAGCCTTCTCCCCTTCCTTGTAAATGCGCAGCGTGATGCAGCTTCCGGGGGAGGCAAACTTCACGGCGTTGTCCAAAAGGTTGTAGATCACCTGCGTGATCCCGTCCTTGTCCGCGCGTACCATGAGCCGGTTGTCCGGGAGCTGCGGATCGACATCGAGATTCTTCTCGACGGCTCTGGTTTCAAAGCTTAAAAGCGTCTGCAGCACGAGCTCCGTCAGATCGAAGACCGTTCTCCGGCTCTCCTCTCCGGCGACGGAGGCCGTCCGTGAGCTGTCAAGCATAGAGCGTACCAGGCGTGCGAGGCGGCGGGTCTCGTCCCGGATGGAACGGAGGTATTTTGACTGCTCCTCCGCGGGGATCGTCCCGTCCAGAATGCCGTCGGCAAAGCCGGCGATCGTCGTCATGGGGGTCCTCAGTTCATGGGAAACGTTGGAGATAAATTCGCTGCGGCGCTTCTCGGCATTCTCCAAAGAGTCCGCCATGCGATTGAAGCTCTCGATGAGCGCCCCCATCTCGTCCGAGCTGTCGCCGCTCTGCGGAATGCGGGCGGTAAAGTCCCCGCGCGCAAACATGCGGGAGGCCTCGGCCATTTCATCCAGCGGTTTGGCCATGCGCTTGGAATACCAGAAGGCAAAGAGCAGGATCGCCGAGAAGATCACAGCCGCAATAATGAGCATCACGAGGAAGAAGGTGGACCAGGTACTGAGAATATTGCTCCGCTCCACGCTCTCGATCACATAGCCGATGGTCTCCTCCGCCGCTCCGCCCGTAATCGGAACGGCAATTACGATGCGCTCTTCTTCGAAGATCCCCGTCAGGATCGTGCGTATCTGAAGGCTTTCGCCGTTTGCTTCCTTCATCTGCTGCAGCAGAGCCGCGGGGATGTTTTTCTCCAGGTGCCCGCAGAGCGGAGCGCTGTCGCTGCAGCAGGCAATGACGCCGTTCTCATCCGTGATGAGGATGTGATTCCCGGTCGCCTTTGCAATGGCGGAAGCCGTCATGCGAAGCGTCCAGCTTTGAAGAGACTCCCCTTCTGAAATAGAGGAGGCGGTATGTGCCACCTCCTCTGCGCTGTATTCCATATTGCTCAGATATTCACTCACGTAGTAGCCCTGCCCGGTTCCGATGACGGCGACCGCCAGCGTCAGGATGCAGATGGCGATCATCGTCGCCGTCGCTACGAAGTTTCGGAGGTAAATGCTTTTCATGGAATCTTCCGGCTCTTATTCGGCCGATTCGAATTTATACCCGACGCCCCACACCGTCTTGACGCTCCATTTGTCCGAAACGCCCTCCAGCTTTTCGCGAAGGCGCTTGACATGTACGTCTACCGTGCGGGAATCGCCGAAATAATCGAAGCCCCACACTTCGTCGAGCAGCTGGTTGCGCGTAAAGACCCGGTTGGGGGAAGCCGCCAGATGATAGAGCAGCTCCATCTCCTTTGGCGGGCATTCGATCTTCTGGCCGTTTACAATGAGCTCATAGGAATCAAGATTGATGACCAGCTTGTCATACACGAGCTTCCGTTCCGTCTGTCCGTCGGCATCCGTACGCCGCATGACGGCATGGATGCGGGCAAGAAGCTCCTTCACATCAAAGGGCTTCGTCACATAGTCGTCCGCCCCCATGTCAAGGCCGGATACCTTGTCCGAGGTCTCGCCCTTCGCCGTCAGCATGATGATGGGGACAGAGGACTTCTTCCGGATGTCCCGGCAGATCTGCCAGCCGTCCTTGCCCGGCAGCATAATGTCCAGCAGGACGACATCCGGCGTAAACAGGTCAAAGGAGCTCTCGGCCTTTGCGCCGTCCGCTGTGATCATGACCTCAAAGCCGTCCTTCCCGAGATAAAGGCGCAGAAGCTCGGCAATATTGGCGTCGTCTTCCACGACGAGTGCACGCTTCGTCATAATTGGACTCTCCTTTTCCTCATTTCCTTAAAGCAGGACGATTCCCGCTTTGGCACAGGTCTCCTCCGTCTCGGCATCCCAGATCGATGCCTGCACCTCGCCGATGTGCGCCTTTCCAAGCAGAAGCATGGAAAGACGGCTCTGGCCGATGCCACCTCCGATCGTCAGCGGGAGCTCGCCTGCAAGCAGCGCCTTGTGATAAGGAAGCTCTCTGCGGGAATCGCAGCCCGCGATCGTAAGCTGGCGATCCATCGATTCCGGAGAGACGCGGATCCCCATGGAGGAGATTTCCATGGCGCGGCCGAGCGGCTCGTACCAGAACATGATATCTCCGTTGAGATCCCAGTCGTCATAGTCCGGCGCGCGGCCGTCATGCGGCTTTCCGCCGCGGAGCTTGCCGCCGATCCCAATGATGAAGGCCGTCTTGTGCTCCTTCAGATAAGCATTCTCCCGTTCTTTTGCCGTCAGGCCGGGATACCGGTCTTCCAGTTCCTGCGCCGTCACAAAGGATACCTCGCGTCTGAGCTTCGGCAGGCTCTGCAGCTGCGGATAAATGCTCTGCATCGTCTCCTGCGTGTCGCACACGGCGCTGACGATGGCATTGACCGTCTCCTTCAGGAAGTCGATCGTGCGGTCCTCCGCGGTAATGACTTTTTCCCAGTCCCACTGGTCGACATAGACAGAGTGGAGATTGTCCAGCTCGTCTTCGTCGCGGCGAATGGCGTTCATGTCCGTATACAGGCCGCAGCCGGGCATGAATCCGTAGCGCTTCAGCGCAAGGCGTTTCCACTTGGCAAGGGACTGCACGACCTCTGCGCGGCGTGCGGAATGGAGAATATCAAAATCCACAGGGCGCTCATAACCGTTGAGATTGTCATTGAGCCCGGAATCATCCGCCACGAACAGGGGAGCGGAAACACGGAACAGATTCAAATTGGCAGAGAGCCGGTCCTCGAAGAGGCGCTTGAGCAGACAGATCGCTTTCTGCGTGTCATAAATAGAGAGAATGCTTTTGTAGCCTTCCGGAATTACGGTATTCATATTTATTTCCTCCTGTCCTCGCCGCTGAGCGACGCAATCATTTCCATATAGATCTTTTCCGCCCTCCGGCGGAAGTTTTTCCGGATCCGCTTTGCCTGATCCGGGTCGCCGACGTAAAGCTTCATTTCCAGCAGATCCATGCTGCCGTCGGAAAAGGAGAGGTGAACGCTGCTGCCTTCTTCCGAATCCGTCTGTTCGGCACGGATCAGGTGATACCGGCTCACCTCCGCTGACGCCGCCTCAACGGTTCTGTCCGCGGCCGTCCTCACGGAGAAAGGAATGCTGCTTTCCAGCGTCTCCGCGTTGCGCTTTCCCTTATCCGTCAGGAAAAGGAATTCATCCTTCTGCTCAATGTGCCCGGAATCCACCAGCTCCGAGAGACACTGCGCATAGGAGAAATACTCCACTCCGTTATCGCACAGGCAGATCTCATAGAGCTGCTCCGGTTCGACCGGCGCAGACAAATGCCGGAGCACATAAAGAATGAGGATCTTCAGATCCGTGCTGTCCTTGATCAGTCCTGCTGTTTCCATTTTTCTTTTCAGCCTTTTTTCGGTTCCGTCAAAAGCTTTGTCAACTCCTCCATAAAGGAATTGACATCCTTGAAGCTGCGGTAAACGGATGCGAAACGGACATAGGCGACCTCATCGACATCCTTGATACGGTCCATGACCATCTCGCCGATCTCGCTTGAGCGGATCTCTCGGTCGATGCGGCCCTGCATCTCCTGCTCGATCTCGTCCGCGATCCGTTCCAGCTGGCAAAGGCGAACCGGGCGCTTCTCGCAGGCGCGCACCATGCCGTTGATAAGCTTGACACGGTCATAGCCCTCTCGGCTGCCGTCCCGCTTGATCACAATAAGGGGCGTCCGCTCGATCACCTCATAGGTCGTGAAGCGTCTCGCACACTGGAGGCACTCCCTCCTCCGGCGGATCGTAGCCCCTTCCTCGGCAGGACGGGAATCGATCACCTTGCTCTCCTGATTTCCGCAGTAAGGGCACTTCATCCTTTGCGTTCCTCCGTTCATAAAAGTTGTTTTATTATAACACAAGATATAGTGTCTGACTACTGTTCTTTTTCTCTTGTGCATATTTTTTCTTTCGGATATTTTGCCTGCGGGGCTTTTCATTATTTTTCTGAGATGATATAATAATAAGACTTATGCTGATGCTGAAAGAAAGGAGAAGTCCGCCATGCAGGATCCGTCCCCGCTACTTGCCGTGATCCTTCCGGCCTACAATGCGGAAGCCTATCTGGCCGCTGCTGTTGAAAGCATCCTTGCCCAGTCTTATCCCCGCTTCTCCCTTCTGATCGTTGACGACGGCTCACGGGACGGCACGCTCCGGATCGCACAGGCCTTTGCCGGGAAGGATACGCGTGTCCGCGTCCTCTCTCTTCCGAACGGAGGGCCGGCCCGGGCGCGCAACGCGGCGCTCGACCTCGTACAGGCGGAAGGGAAAGCCGACTATGTCGTCTTCTGCGATGCCGACGATGCTTATCTTCCGGATGCTTTCTCCTCTTTTCTCGCTGCAGCGGCGTCCGGCGCCGAGCTGGTTCTCGGCGGCTTTACCATCGTCAACCCGGACGGCACCCGGAATGATTACCGCGAGCCCTCCCGCTCTCTCACCTCCGCAGAGCTCGGCAGCACTTTGGCGGATCTCTACAAGGCCAATCTCCTCAACCAGGTCTGGGGCAAGCTCTTCCGTGCCGAGCTGATCTTTTCCAACGGCATCCGCTTTCCGGATTACCGCTGGGGAGAGGATCGGCTCTTCATCTTCCGCTGCCTCTCCTGCTGTGCCTCGCTGGAGGTCATCTCCGAGTGCAATTATCTCTACTATATGCATACGGCAACCAGCCTCATTACCGGCTTTTACGAAAAGAAGGCGGAGATCTGCCTGGAAGTCGATGAAGCCGCCCGCGGTCTCTGCGCGCAGTTCTCGGTTTCGGACGACGGATGGTTCCGAACGATGTTCCTGAAGAGCATCTTTTCCTGCATCTCCACGCTTTATTCCCCTTCCTGCCCGCTTTCCTACCGCGAAAAACGCGCCTATGTCCGCACGATCCTTTGCAAGGATGCCGTGACAGAACGGCTGAAGCATGTTTCCGGTGGTTTCTTTGCCAGGGCGCTCTCGCTCGTGCTTCGGACGCGCAGCGTCTCTCTGGCCCTGCTTGCAGCGCGCCTCGCGGCTTTTCTCAGCACCGCTTCCCCGAAGCTTTTCCAGCGCATCAAGCACAAAAAATAAGCATTTAGGAGTTTTTCATGAATTATGTAGTTGTGGACTTTGAATGGAATCAGGCCATGCGGTCCGATGCGCCTGTCTTCAACCGGCTTCCGATCCGGCTCAACGGAGAGATCATCGAGATCGGTGCGGTCCGGCTCAACGAAGACCTCACCCTTGGCGAGGAATTCACGCTCGACGTCCGCCCTGCCTACTTCCGGCAGATCCATTATAAGGTCCGCAAGATCACAGGCTTTGACAAGGCGCGCCTCGCTTCCGGCGTTGACTTTCCGGAAGCCGTCCGGCAGTTCCGCGAGTTCTGCGGAGACGGAGTAACCTTCCTCACCTGGGGCAGCGACGATCGCGGCATCTTTGAACAGAACATCATCATCCACGATCTTGACTGGGACTGGATCGACGACTGGATCAATCTTCAGCTGATCTACAATGTTCAGACCGGCGGAGACAAGAATCAGAAGTCTCTCGCAGGTGCAATGGAGCATTTTGGCATTGAGCAGACGCGCGTTGCCCACGATGCTCTCGGCGATGCCTACAATACCGCCCTTGTCTGCACACATCTTGACATGCGGGAAGGTCTGCGCACCTATGACGATGCTCCGCGCATTCTTGCCGCGCGTATGCCGAATTACCGGCCGACCGATGGCGCCGCCCCGGGGCCCGAGCCGATCCTGCACGACGCCTTCGGCGATTTTTCTTCCAAGGCCGAGGCTTTTGCCGACGATCGGATCGACGCTCTTGCCTGCCCGGTCTGCGGAGAGGCGACGGCGAAGCAGAAGTGGATCAACCAGGGGGACGGGCGCTACATGAATCTCTTCTCCTGTCCGGAGCATGGCAGCTATCTTGCCCGGGTCCGCTTCAAAAAGGAAACGGATACTTCCTTCCTTGCCGCCCGGCTCGTCTATGAATGCGACGATGAAATGCTCGCCTTTTACCGGGACAAGGCTACACAGGTCCGCCGCCGCGGCCGCGGCAGGCGCCCCGGAGGTGCAAAAAAACGCTGATCGGATCCGATCGGCGTTTTTCCTTTTGCGGTCTGTGTTTTTTTCTTCTCCGTCGACCGGCATGCTGGCCCAGATGGCATCGATGTGAACCATGAATTCATAAGGGTCGTTTTCCAGATAACGGCGGACGAACTCGTCATAGGTGAGCCCCATGCGCGTTTCCTGCTTTGTTTTTTCCTCTTCCATCATTGTCCCTCTTTCTTTTCCCGGAAAAAGGCTCTCGCCGCGTCTCCGTCCTTCCGGATCTGTATGGAGAGTTCCTCCACGGTGTCAAATCGGATCTCCGGGCGGAGGTAGCGGTAAAATTCCACGCGAACGGGCACGCCGTACAGATCTCCCTCATAATCGAGGAGGTACGTCTCCACACTGACCTCCCCTTCTTCGCTCACCGTCGGCCGGACGCCGACATTCGTGACGGCAATGTGCTCCTCTTCTCCTGGCAGCACCGCCTTGGCGGCATATACTCCGAGCTTCGGGACTACGCTCTCCGGCGGAAAATACATGTTGATCGTCGGTGCCCCAAGCGTTCTTCCGAGATGAGATCCGGAACGGACGCTTCCGGTCAGGCTGAACGGCCTTCCGAGATAACGTGCGGCTTCCGGCATCTCCCCTCGTTCGATCAGCGTGCGAATGTAGGTAGAGGAAACAATCCTGCCGTCCAGGCAGACCGGGCGTATGATATCACAGCCAATGCCGCGCTCCGCGCAATAGGCCTTCAGCTTTTCCGCGGTGCCCTCGCCTTTTCTTCCGAACGTAAAATCGTGCCCGACGACAAACCATTTCGCGCCGAGGCTCCGGATGATCCGGTCGGCAAACTCCTGCCAGGGGAGGTTCATCGTCTCCCGGTCAAAGTGGATAAAAACAGTATCTTCAATGCCGAAGCAGCGGCGGATAATGCTTTCCCGCTCCTTCGTGTCCGACAGGAGCCGGATCTCTGTACGGAAAACCAGCTTGTCCGGGTGCGTATCAAAGCTGAGGACGGCCGGCTTTGCACCGATCTCCTTTGCACGCTCCTTCGCTTTTTCCAGCAGCGCCGCATGCCCGATGTGGACTCCGTCAAAAAAGCCCATTGCAATGGCTCGATCGATCTGATTCACTTTATCCTTCCTTAGGTTCAAAAAAACTTTTCTCGATCCGCAGCTGCCCCTGCCCGGCTCTTCCGAGCAGAAGGAAGCCGTTCTCCGCCGAGTAGACGCGCCAAAGTCCGTCTTCTCCGGGAAAGGCGATCGGTGCTCCATGCCGGAGCTTTTCCTCGTCCTTCGGCTTTACGGTGATTGCAGGATACGCCGCATAGACCGTGTCCACCGGAAGAAGCCGCTCTGCGATCCCGTCTCGGCCCATTTCGGTCAGTTCGCCGATCCGGCAGGCGTCTTCAATGTGAAAATCTCCAATTTCCGTTCTCCGGAGCGCTGCCATGCAGCCTCCGCAGCCGAGGGCCTGCCCGAGATCATGGCAGAGCGTGCGGATATAGGTGCCGGAGGAACAGCGCACCGCAAGAGCGATGTCGTCTCCGTCCCGCCCCGTCACCGTAAGGCTTTCAATGCGGATCCGGCGGCTTTTCCGCTCCACCTCTCCGCCCTTGCGGGCGATCTCGTAGAGCTTCTTTCCGCCGACCTTGATCGCGGAATACATCGGAGGGATCTGATCGATCTCGCCGATAAAACGGGCGCAGGCCTCTTCCAGCCGGGCATTGCTCACGGAGACCGGAGACTCCTGCAGCGTTTTCCCGGTAATATCCTGCGTATCCGTCGTCCGGCCGAGGCGGAGCACGGCATGATAGGTCTTATCATGGCCCATAATATCGTCGGACGCTCGCGTCGCCCTCCCGACCATCAGGACGAGAAGCCCCGTAGCCAGAGGATCCAGCGTTCCGCCATGGCCGATTCTTCGTTCATGAAGCACGCCGCGCATTTTTGTCACGGCGTCACTGCTGGTCCAGTCACGGTCTTTGTCGATCAGCAGAAGCCCGTTCATCCCAAAACCTCGTCAACCTTTTCCAAAATAAGCCGCTTCGCTTCTTCTACGGGAGCATCGATCGAGCAGCCGGATGCCATGGCATGCCCGCCGCCGCCAAAGGCCGCGCAGATCTGATTGGCCGGGATGTCCGCTGTCGTACGGACAGAAAGCTTGCTTCCGCCCTCTTTTTTTTCGCGGATCGTAATGCCGACCTTCTCTCCTTCGATCCGGCCCGGCAGGGCGGCGAGATCGTCAAGATCATCCTCCCGTGCGCCGCTCTTTTCCAGCATCTCCTGTGTGATCACTGCAACGGCGACCGTGCCGCCGTGTGTGAACGTCATGCCGGAATAGATCATGTTCTCGAGCATCATCCGCGCCCGGCTGACCTTGCGGAAAAATTTCACGTTGAGCTCGGTATTATCCGCCCCATATTTCACAAGCCGGGCCGCCGCGAGAAAGGTTGCTTCATTTGTGTTGGCATACTGAAAGCAACCCGTATCGGTCGACACGGCGATGTAGAGCAGATCCGCTTCCCGTGCGGTAGGGCTGCCGTTCAGCGCCTCGATCACTTCAAGCACGATCTCGCCGCAGGAAGAGCATTCGCTCCTTACGCAGTCATCGTCGGCATAGTGCGGATTCGTCGGATGGTGATCAATGCAAAGGTCGGTATGGCCTTCAAAACTCTTCGCAAACATATCCTCTGCCGCGACATCGATTGCAGTGACCGTTTCCGGCTCATAGCCGTCCGGTGCAAAGCAGCCTTCCAGATACGGGAGAAATTTTTCCGTGATCTGCGGATTTTCATAAAGCCAGGCCGTTTTTCCGGCGCGCCGGAGCGCAAGGCACAAGGCGGCAGCCGAGCCGATCGTGTCTCCGTCCGGATTTTTATGTGTCACGAGCAGATAACGGTCATGCCCGCGGAGATACTGCGCCGTTTCTTTTACATTAAGCTTCATTGCCGCCCGTCTCTTTTTCCGTCTCTTCGTCCTTTCGGATATTGAGACTCTCCAGAATTGCATTGATATGCGCGCCGTATTCAATGCTGTGGTCGATTTCAAATACGAGCTCCGGCGTATACCGCAGGTTCATGGACTCTCCCAATTCCTTTCGGAGCCAGCCGGACGCCGATTTCAGGCCTTTTTTGAATTCCTTTTCATTCTCCAGCCCCATCACGGACAGCCAGATCTTGGAATAGCGCAGATCGCCGGTCGTCTCCACCCGTGTTACGCTGATCATTTTTCCCGCGATACGGGGATCCTTGATCTCCCGGAGGAGCTTGGAGAGAACGAACTGAATATCGTCGTTCGTTCTTGCGAGTTTATTCGATGCCATTTTTTATTCCCGCTCAGTCCTTGATCTGCTCCATAACGAAGCATTCGATCACATCGTCCACCTTGATATCGTTGAACTTTTCTACCTGCATGCCGCATTCATATCCGGAAGCAACTTCCTTGACATCGTCCTTAAAGCGCCGCAGGGAGGCAAGCTCACCCTCGTGGATGACGATGTTCTCCCGCAGGACGCGCACCTTGCAGCCTCGCTGGATCTTGCCGTCCGTGCAGTAGCAGCCGCAGACCGTTCCGACTTTGGAGACCTTGTACGTCTCGCGGACCTCGGCATGGCCGATGATCACTTCCTTGAACTTCGGCGCCAGCATGCCCTTCATGGCCGTCTCGACCTCGTTGAGGCAGTCATAGATAACGCGATACATACGGATATCGACATCGCTTCTCGTGGCGCTGTCCTTTGCCGCAGCATCCGGGCGCACGTTGAAGCCGACAATAATTGCGCCGGAAGTGGCCGCGAGCATGACATCGCTCTCCGTAATTGCGCCGACGGCACTGTGAATGACTTTGACGCGGACTTCCTCGTTTGTGAGCTTCTCGAGCGATGCCTTAACGGCCTCCGCCGAGCCCTGAACGTCCGCCTTGACGATGATGTTGAGCGTCTTCATCTCGCCGGCCTGGATCTGGCTGAAGAGATCTTCCAGGCTGACCTTGCGGTTACCGCCAAGGGCGTTGCCGTTCTTTGCGACACGGCGTTCCTCGGCCAGCTCTCTTGCCATACGCTCGTCGGCAACCGCATTGAACACATCGCCCGCGCTCGGGACCTCGGACATTCCCGCGATCTCTACCGGCGTAGAGGGGCCCGCTTCGGTGATATGGCGGCCCTTGTCGTCGATCATGGTGCGCACACGTCCGACAGCCGTTCCGGCAATAATGATATCGCCCTGCTTCAGCGTGCCGTTCTGCACGAGCACCGTCATAACCGGGCCGCGGCCCTTGTCGAGCCTTGCTTCGATCACGGCACCGCGGGCGGAGCGGTTCGGATTGGCCTTCAGCTCCTGCACCTCGGCAAGAAGAACAAGATTTTCAAGCAGGCTGTCGATTCCCATGCCCGTCTTGGCGGAGATCGGGCAAACGATCGTGTCGCCGCCCCATTCCTCGGCCACGAGGTCATACTCGGTGAGCTGCTGCTTGATCCGGTCGGGATTGGCCCCGACCACATCCATTTTATTGATCGCCACGACTACCGGAATTCCGGCCGCCTTGGCATGGTTGATGCTCTCGATCGTCTGCGGCATAATGCCGTCGTCCGCCGCCACGACGAGGATCGCGATGTCCGTCACCATGGCACCGCGGGCGCGCATCGAGGTGAATGCTTCATGGCCCGGGGTATCAAGGAAAGTAATGGGCTTCCCGTCGATCTCAACCGTATAAGCGCCGATATGCTGTGTAATACCGCCGGCCTCTCCGGAGACGACATTGGCATGCCGGATATAGTCGAGCAGAGACGTCTTGCCGTGGTCGACATGACCCATCACGACAACGACCGGAGCACGCGGGAGGAGATCTTCTTCCTTATCCGCACTGTCATCGATGAGCCGCTCCTCAACGGTCACAATAACTTCCTTCTCGACCTTGCAGCCAAGCTCCATGGCTACGAGCGCCGCCGTATCGTAATCGATCACATCCGAGATCGAGGCAAAGGTGCCCATCTTCATAAGGCACTTGATCACCTCGGAGGCCGTTTTCTTCATGCGGGAGGCCAGATCGCCGACACTGATCTCATCCGGGATCTCGACCTTCAGCGGCTGCTTCTTCGCGATCTCAAGCTGCAGGCGGTTCATCTTGTCCCGCTCCTCCTGGCGCCGCTTGGAAGAAGCCGCCTGAGGACCGGTACGCTGCTTGTTCTTGTTCTGGATCTTTTCCTTGCTGCTGCGGCGCATGTTGGAGGCATTTGCCTTGTTGCCGCCCAGATCTTCGTATTTTTCGTTGTACTTGTCAATGTTGACGCCCGTGCCGCCGCGCGTATCGACAACGCGCTTCTCGGCTACCTGGCGCGGCTTAAACGGCTTGTTCTCCTTTTTCGCCGGGGCTGCATTCGGAGCATTCGCCGCTGCAGGAGCTGCAGACGCAGGCTTGGTCTCCGCCTTAGCGGCCGTGTCACTGCCCGGCTTGGCAGCGCTCTTTTCCGCCGCCGGAGCAGCGCTCTTCTCCTCGGCCTTCTTCGGCACATTGAACACCTCGGCAAGGCTTCCGACCTGGTTGTGCTGCGTCATATATTCAAAGATCACGTCCAGCTCATCGTTTCCGAGAACCTGCATATGATTTTTAGGTGCCGTGAAGTATTCGGCAACGATGCTGCTGATATCCTTATTGCCTACTCCGAAATCCTTCGCAACTTCTCCGATTCTGTATTTCACTACAATTGCCATATTCATTTACCCCCTGCTGTCTTTTTCTTGGCCTTCGCCCCGGGCTTCTCTATTTTTCTTCGCTGTACCTTCTCGAACCGTTTTCTGACTTCCTCTGCCGCCGGCCGGTATTTCTCCGGATCTTCTTCCGTCAAAAGCTTCATCAGCGCATTGGCAAAGCCGATATCTGTCACGGCCGCCATAGAGCATCCGCCAATGCCGACTGCGGACGCGAGTTCTTCCCGGGTGAAGGGGAGCTCGATCGGGCAGACGTTTCTGCCCTCCATGCACCTTTCGGCGCGCATTCTTGCTTTTTCTCCCGTATCTTTGGGAAGCAGCAGAAGCTTTGCTTTGCCCTTTGCGATCGCTTCTTCCGTGTTCTCTTCTCCAAGGGCAAGCGCCGAGGCTTTTCGCATCATGCCGATCAGCCCCAGGATCCGTTCTCTCATTCTCCTGCCTCCATTTCTTCCCGGAGCCTTTCCAGGATCTCCTCGGGAATCGGCTGGGAAAGAGCACGCTCCAGTGCCCTTGCACGCACCGCTTTTTTCAGGCAGTCCTCACTTCGGCACACATATGCGCCCCTTCCGGATTTTTTCCCTTTGAAGTCAATGCTGACCTCTCCCTCCGGAGAGCGGACCACACGAACGAGGTCCCTCTTTGGCTTCATCGTTCTGCACCCCAGGCATTGCCGCATGGGGACTTTTTTCTCTTCTGCCAAACCGGCACCTCCTTTCGTTTTTCTCAGGATGCCTCGCTGACCGGCTTAATGTCGATCTTGTATCCCGTCAGCTTAGCGGCAAGGCGCGCATTCTGGCCTTCCTTGCCGATGGCGAGAGACAGCTGGTCATCCGGTACGATGACCCGGCAGCTCTTTCCTTCTTCCAGCATGGTCACGCTGACGACTTCCGACGGGGAAAGGGACGCCGCAATGTATTCCTCCGGCTGATCGCTGTATTTGATGATATCGATCTTTTCGCCCCCGAGCTCGTTGACGATATTCGCCACGCGCGCGCCCTTCGGGCCGACGCAGGAGCCGATCGGATCGACATCCGGCTGGGCGGAGCGTACCGCCATCTTCGTCCGGCTGCCGGCCTCGCGGGCGATAGACATGATCTCAACCGTTCCGTCAAAGATCTCCGGGACTTCAAGCTCAAAGAGCCGCTTGACAAGTCCGGGATGCGTCCGGCTGATCAGAACCTGCGGGCCGCGTGCGGAGTTGCGGACCTCGACCACATAGACCTTGATCCGGTCTCCCTCCTTGAGGGGCTCCGTCTTGATGCGCTCATTGGCCGTGAGCGTTGCCTCCGTATACTCGCTGTTTGAAGAAATGCGAATATTGACATTGTTGTTTTTGGGGTCAATGCGGGAAACGATTCCCGTCAGGATCTCATGCTCCTTGGAAGTGAACTCCTCATAGATGATGCCGCGTTCCGCCTCGCGGATGCCCTGAATGATGACCTGCTTTGCCGCCTGTGCCGCGATGCGGCCGAACTTTTTTGTCTCGACCGGGACCGCGATCACATCGCCTTCCTTCGCGCGCTTCGCAAGCTTCTTTGCAGCCTCCAGCTGGATCTCGTGGCTCGGATCCAGAACTTCTTCGACGGCGGTCTTGTTTACATGCATCTCGATGATCTTCTTTTCTTCATCGAGCACAACTTCCACATTGTCTTCACACTCCGGATTGTCTCTCCGGAAGGCCGCCAGCATTGCCTGACGGATCTTGTCATACATATACTCTCTGGGAATGTTCTTTTCCTTTTCGATATCCTCGATTGCGGCAAAAAATTCTGCGTTCATTTTTGTCTGATTCTCCATTCTGATTATTAAAAAGAAACGTGAAGCCGGACCATTGCGGCATCCGTTTTGGAAATGCACCGCTCCGTCTTTCCGATCTGGAGTGTAATGCCCTCTTCGCCGTAGCCCTTGAGTGTTCCGACAAATGCCTTTTGGCCGTCGATCGGCCGATAGGTCTTCACCTCGACCTCGCTTCCCATGAACTTTTCGAAGTCTCCCGGACGCTTCAGCTCGCGCTCCACGCCGGCGGAACCGACTTCAAAGATATAGCTCTCGGGAATCGGGTCTGCCTCGTCCAGCACGGGGTCCAGCGCACGGCTGACGCGCTCACAGTCGTCTATGGAAACGCCGCCCTCCTTGTCGATGTAGATCCGGAGATAGTAGCTTCCCGCCTCTCTTACGTATTCCACATCCCAAAGGGAGCAGCCCTCCTGCTCGATCACCGGTTCAGCCAGCTTTGTTACTGTCTCTGTTATTCTGCTCATGTCCGATCCTTTTCCGTATTCTCCGTAAACTTTGAAAAAAGAGAGGGCCGTAACCCTCTCTTTGCTCTAACTTACCTGCATACTATAGCACGATGTCTGCTGCATTGCAAGCAGTTTTTTCAGAAAACTGCAGCTGTCTCACCCGACCGTGGATCCGGAATAGTGTGCATAGAACTCTTCGTAGCAGAGATCGTTCTCCTTGATAAACTTGGCCACCTGCACACCGACATAGCGGTAGTGCCAGGGTTCGTCCCATCCGGTGCGCAAGAGCTTCTTTGTCGGATAGCGCTGAATAAACCCGTACTCCCAGGAATGCTCCTCCAGCCAGTTCCGGAATTCCTCATCCATATAGGTATAGCTTCCAAGGCTTTGCCGCTGTCGGTCCCACAGATCTACGGCAAGCGCCAGCTGATGCTCGCTTGCTCCGGCCGCCGCCGTATATTTTTTTGCCTGCTCCGCCGCTTCCTGGTAGGCATTGTAGACTTCCGTGCCTTCTTCAAAATAGTTGTTATAATCGGCATTGGTATACCCCATCTCCATGAAGATGCCAAAAGCCTTGGTGTTAAAGAGCTGGCTCTGGTAGGAATAGGTCCGGTAAGCGCTCGCGACATAAGGGGTAAAGCCGAGCGCCTCCATATCCTGAAGCATCTTGTCCAGATACGGTTTGGCCGTGGCGTCAAACATCTGGTATCCCGTACCGTAGATCGGGTCAATGGAAACGCCGTCTTCTTTCAGAGCGAGATCCGGCTCATAGGCAGAGCTCAAAAGATTGTCCGCATTGACAAGAGAGTATTGCGGCAGCGTAATGTCAATGTCCGGCCAGTCCAGTCCGTCATCCTCGACCTCTTCGACCGCATTCGGGTCCTGATAGGAGACAAGCTCTGCACCGACATAGGTCGTATCGGCGCCGCCAAAAATCACGTCCTCCGCCTGAGTCTCGCTTCGGGAGAGCACGACGGTGTAGAGCGACAGCCCCAGGCAGGCCATCGTCACCAGCCACATGATCCGCTTGATCTTCATTTTCGTCATCCTCTCCTTATCGGTTGTGGGATTCTACCATCTTTTACAGGATATGTCAAATCCTCCGCCGATTCACGAACGAATTGAAAACTTTTTACCGCCGAACAGCAAAAAAACGCTGCAGAAGGGTGCGGCTCTCCTCTCCGCATACGCCGGGATAAACTGCCGCTCTGTGCCGGAAGTTTTCCGAAAAGAGGTCGATCACGCTGCCGCAGGCTCCGGTCATCTCGTCACGCACCGCGAACACAACGTTCGGGATCCTCGCCGCGATGATCGCGCCTGTGCACATGGGACAGGGCTCAAGCGTCACATAGATCGTGCTTTCACTTAAACGCCAATCCCCTGCCGCAGCGCAGGCCTCCCGGATCGCTTCGATCTCCGCGTGTGCCGTTGCATCGTGCCGTTCCTCCCGACGGTTCCTTCCGCGTCCGAGGATCTCTCCATTGCTCCCAACGATGACGCATCCGACCGGCACCTCGCCGGCCTCCGCTGCGCTCTCCGCAAGCCGGAGAGCCTCCCGCATAAATTTCTCTCTCTCCATTTACCGCACCCGTCCAATTTTTTCAAAAAAGAAAAGGCCGCGGATTCCGGCCTTTTCTCTGTTTTTTATTTTCTTGTCCCGTCCGCGTTGAAGAGCGGAAGCTGGGCAAGAGCAATAATATCTGTCCGGTAATAAGCGTCACCTTCGGCGAGAGGCGTTGCCTTGCCCGCGACGGTTGCGCCTGCCTTCTCCGCAAGCTCCTGCACCGCGCGGATCGATTCTCCCGTTGAGATCACATCGTCCACCAGCAGTACGCGCTTGCCGCGGATCAGCGCAGCATCGTTTGCATCAATGATGAGTTTCTGCACAGCGTCGGTCGTAATGGAACGGACCTCGACCTCGATCGTTTCCGGCATATAGGCCTTTGCGTGCTTGCGGGCAACGATATACTTGTTGTTGCCGCTCTGTCTTGCCATTTCATAGACCAGGGGAATTGCCTTTGCCTCCGGCGCCATCAGATAGTCGAACTCCGGCGCTCTCGCCAGAAGCTCTCTGGCACAGTGTTCCGTAAGCTCTACGTCGCCAAACATAACAAAGGCTCCGATATAGAGATCGTCCGTCACTTTGCAGATCGGCAGATCGCGCTTCAGGCCGGCAATGTCAATGGAATAGGTCATTTGTTTTCCTCCAAAAAGTTCTTTTTTCTTTATTTTATCCCAAAGCAGAAAATTTGCAAGTGGAATCTTCTTTGCTTCATGCACTTGTTATATCCGCTAAATCCTCATCTGTGTTTTCAAAGATGTGGCTTGGGATCGCCTCGTCGAAGGTTACCGTCGCCGCATAAACTCCCCCGTCCCGATAGATCGTCACGGTAGCGGTATCTCCCGCCTTATAGCCTTTCAACGCTTCCGTTACTCCGGCGCTGTCTGAAATGACCGTGCTGTCAATCTGCATGATAATATCTCCGCTCTGCAGCCCGGCCTTTTCCGCGCAGCTCCCGGTCGTCACGGAATAGATATAGGCGCCTTCCGGCAGACGGTAATACCGGCTGTATACGGAATTGTAGCGCTCGTCAAAGCTGACTCCGAGCGACGCTTTCCCGCTGACATAGCCCTTGTCCAGCAGTTCGTAGGCGATCGAAAGGGAATCGTTGATCGGCATGGCAAAGCCGATCCCCTCATAACCGCTCTGTGTATACTTTGCGCTCACAATACCGATCACGCGGCCATAACAGTCATAGACCGGGCCTCCCGAATTTCCGGAATAAACATCCGCATCGATCTGGAACATTTTCCGGCTTGTCTCATTCTCTTCGGTTGCGATCTCGCGGTCCAGAGCGCTGATATGGCCAACGGTCATCGAGTACTCCAGCACCCCGTACGGATTGCCCACGACATAGATCTCATCGCCGACGCGCACATTGTCACTGTCCCCGAAGGCAACAGGAAGGAGCCCGTCCTTGTCGATCTTGATCACGGCAAGATCCTGTTCTTCCTCTGTTCCGGTGATCTTTCCGATATAGACAGAACCGTCAGCAAGCGATACCGTTACGTGGAACCCGCCCTCGGCGGCATCCTCGATCACATGATAATTTGTTAAGATATATCCGTCCTCCGACAGGATAAATCCGGATCCGCTGACACTTGACGGCACCTGATATCCGAACCGGTCTACGCTCACGGTCTCCACCGTGATGCTGACGACCTGCTGCCTTGCGAGCTCGTAGATCTCGCCTGCAGTCAGCACCACATCGCCGTCCGCCGCCGATTCGCTTTCTTCCTGTACAGCATCGGTGAGTGAAAGTTCCGCCGTCTCCGGCATCTCCGAAGTGCTTTGCGTTGTCCGGTTCTCTGCCGCAGAGTAGTGGTGTATCGTCAGCAAGGCGCCTGCAATGCCGCCAAGGCTGGAGCACAGAAAACAGATCACAAGGAGTATTGCGAAACCGCTGCCGGTGCGGCGGTTCCGTTTTTCCTCTCCCTCTGTCGGTTCCGCTCCGGCCTTTTTATCGGCCGGGCGGTAATAATGGGGCGGTGCAGCATCCTCGTCAGCCGGAACGAAATGGGCATTGGTATAGACCTGCTGTGTATACCCGCTGCGAAAGCGATATTCTCCGCTCTCGCGGTCGGTCTCGCCAAAGAGGCCCTTTGCTTTTGTCGTTTCTTTTGGATTATCACTCATGTTATTTCCTCTGCTTCCCCGTTAAAACGGGAATATCGCCTTCAGCGCATCCGGCGGATCAGGATGACCGCTGCGCCTGCGCACAGCAGGCCGGACACGCCAAGAATTGCAACCCAAAGCATAACGTGTGAGCTGCTCTGCCGCTGCGTAGAGATGGCAGAGGAATCCGTCACCGATGCTGCAGCGACCGAGATCACTGCGCTCTCTTCTTCTGTCACCGCCGGAGTGCTCATGACATTGGTCACCGGCATTGGAGTTGCCGTTGTCTGCACTGCGCTCGGGGCGGTCGTGCTGCCCGGTACCGGCGTTGTAACCGGCGTCGCCGTATAGGTCGGTGTTGCCGTGTAGGTAGGTGTTGCCGTATACGTCGGCGTTGCGGTATAGGTGACCGTCTGCGTGCTTCCGGCATAGGTATTCATGATCGACACGGTATTGCCGGAGACCGTATAGGTCGTGGAGTAATTTGTGACGCCGACTGCCTTGACCTTATAGGATCCTGCAGCAAGACTGCTGAAGGCATAGGTCCAGTTGTTCGATGCGGCAAGCGTTGCCGTAGAATAAAGGACATCGTCCTTGTATAGCTCCACAACGACCGAGGAAGGTCTCGCCCCATACGCGTTGGAACTGTCGTTCCAGAGCGCAACAGCCTGAATCGTCTGCAGAGTCGGTGCCTCCGTCGGCGCAGCGGTCGGCGACGGTGTCGCAGTCGGAACCGGGGTCGGCTCCGGAGTTACGGCAACTGTTGTCAAAGGTGCCGTCTCCGTAATTGGGGCAGCGGTCGGCTCGGGCGTAGGTTCCGGAGTCGGCTCGGGCGTGGGCTCCGGGGTAGGCTCAGGTGTGGGCTCCGGCTCCGAGGCCTGGACCGATTCCGATACCGGTTCCTGAACATTCACCGTGATCAGGGCCGCATCCGAGCTGACCGAGCCGGCATCTCCCGTAAACTCGGCATAGACCAGCCAGCCGTTCATTGCGGCAGGAATATTGACAAGCTTGACGCGCTCGGTTCCAAGGCCCTCGATCGTAAGCCCGGGGAACATTTCTGTGATCCCCGTATCGGTCAGGTTGATCGTTCCATCCGCATTTCTCGCGTGCCAAACCGTTGCCGTACAGTTGTCCGCACGGGCAATGAAGATGGCCGAGCCGCCCTCGTCCACTGTTTCTCCTGTCGGGCTCTTCGTCACGGTGATCGGCAGGGCGGCAGGTGTTGCTTCCGGTTCCGGCTCTGTCACCGTTTCTTCCGCAATCGGTTCTTCTTCCGGCTGCTGCTCCTGCGGCTCCGTCTCCGCTACCGGCTCCTGCGTTGCCTCCGGAACAGGCTCCGTAATGGGCTCGTTTTCTATGTTATCCGGTTCGGCTGCCGCTTCTTCAATGGAGACATAAAGGATCTCGAAGCCGACATCGGCTTCTCCTCTCTTGTCAAATTGGAAGCCTTCCACCGGGGTCTCCGCAATATCGTAGGTGTGCCCGGCGGGCAGGTTGGTAAAGCAGAAGTCCCAGTATCCGTCGCTCCCGCAGGTTACTGCCGTACGCGCTGTCTCTGCTCCGTTGGCCGTCAGCACAACATCAACGGAATCCGGCACGGGATTGTTCCCGCCCCAGGAGATAACGCCGGCAACGTCGATCCGGCGGCTGACTGCAAAACTGCCCGTGCCAACGATCTGCGTGCCATAAGCAAAGCCGGTCTCTGTGGTCTCGTAATTCTGAGGGCCGGTCTCGGCGTAATTCTGGTTGTTGTCTCCGTAGGAGAGGCTGCCTTCGGCATAAGCCGTATCCCCGGCTTCGATTGATGCATTGGAGTTAAATGTGCTGAGCGTAACCTCCGCGCTGCGTCCGCTTCCGATGTATAGCGCACCGCCGAGCCTTGCCGTATTGCCGTTGAAGCTGCACAGTGCAAGGACAGCGTCCTCCGTTCCGGAGGCATAGTCCTTCCCCGGGAGGCAGACCGCGGCACCGGTATCTGCGGAGAAGTCACGGAAGCTGACATATTCTGCTTCCAATGCACCGTTAACAAGTACGCCGCAGTCATTTCCCAGCTCGCCGCTTCCGGTGCCGTTCAGATTGATCCATGCGTTCTCACTGCCCTGCAGCTTCAGCACAGCTCCTTCCTGTACCTCAAACATCGGGCCGCTGTATGCTCCGTGTGACAGCTGCACGCTGTCGCTTGCCTTTACGATAAGCGTCGCTCCGCTCGGGATGACGACCGTTCCGTCAAATACAAAACCGGAAGTGAGGCAGATCTCCGTCTCTCCCCACGCGCCGGACGCTGCAGAGGAAAACTCCGCAAAACTTGACGCCGCCGTGCTTCCGTCCGCATAGGCTGCACTTCCGCCCAGCAGGCCAACGAGCATTGTCAAAATCAGCAGCAGAGAGGCTGCTCTGTTTTTTGTCTCCTGTTCTTTCATTCCGATGTCCTCCTGTCGATCTTTTCAACCGTCTGAGAATAGTCTTAGTATACACTTTCTTTGGTAAAATATATTAACATTTATAAAATTTTACTGAAAAGGGCCCGGCCTGAGACGGTCGGACCCTTGGAAGCATATCCTTCCGGATAGCTGTTCATTTCAGATTATATACGGCATTGGAAGAAGCGATCCCGCAGATCTCCCCGGATTCATTATAAACAAGCACATAATCCGTTCCGATCCCGGCAGACCGGTCACAGATCGTGATCGTGTCTGACGTTTTCAGACTCCACTGGCCGGAACAGACCAGATCGCCGATATACTCTGCCGCTTTTCCGTTTGCTTTCAGGACGAAAACATCCTTTTTATTTTCTGCGTTGACAAGCTTTCCGCCCGTCAGCGCCTCGCGGATCGCTGCAGAATCTCCCCGCTGGAAATAGGTTCCGGACACCGTATCGTATGCCGTCAGTTCGTCCGTGAAGATCAGATCATAGCTTTTTCCGTTGCTCCGGAAGCGCAAATGTCCGTCATCGACTGCGTAGCAGGACTCTTCGAGCGCACTTCTTCCCCGCGTTTCAGAAATAAACCGGATCTCTCTTTCTTCTTCGTGAACGGTAAAACATCCGCCGTTCTCCGCCGAATACCAATACTCGCCGTACTCACCGCTCTCGCCGCCCCAGCTGATCTCCGCAGGGTCAACTGACGCCACAGGCTCTGCTGCCGCTTTTGGCTCTCCGACGTAGGCGCAGGAGGCATAGATGAAAGACATCGCAAGCACAGGAAGGATCAGATAATCTCTGTATTTCATGTCGTTTATCCTCTCTTTCCGGCGTTACTTCGTGCGTAACAAAGTTTACGTAATTTTCTTTATCTTTTATATCATTTATGTCAACCGTTTTCAATGTCTTTCTTTTGTTTATTTTCTGTTAACAAATAAAAAAGACGGCAGCCGTTTTTTTGCTGCCGTCCTTCTGCGCTGTCTTATGATTTTTTAAAGACCCATTTCTTCTGGATATAATAACATGCGATAAACAATAGGCCGTCCACTATAATGCGGATCAGCAGTGCGATACCCGGAGCCGCTACGCTAAACATTCGAATCGCCCCCGAAGCAGCAAGTGTGGAAAGCAGTGTACGCGGCACACATACGCAGTAATAGCCCAGCAGATCCTTTCCATAATCCTCTTTTTTTTGGAATACCCAGAATTTGTTCAGATTAAAGTTCAAAAAAGAAGATGCAAAAGTTGCGATCAAATGGAATATTGCTTCTTTTGCCATTCCAAAAATGCCAAGCAGCACATAGTAGATCACATAATCTGCCGCAAGCGCCGCCACCGAGCTTGCCACATACTTTGCCCCCGAGCCGGAAAGCAAAAACCGGAGCATGACCTTGCCGACTTTCCAGGAGTCTTTCACCGCATTGTAATGGGAACTGTAGTCTTCCTCATCGTATACCGTCTCGATTGGCTGCTCGATGAATTCGATGCCGCTCCGTTTCATCTGAAGGAGCATATTCGTCTCATATTCGAAACGTTCCCCTTCGATCTCACAGAATTCCTGCAGATACTGTGCAGGAATAGCCCGGAGCCCGGTCTGTGTATCACTGAGGCGGATCCCGAAGAAGATCCGGAAGGCCCTGGATGTAAATTTGTTTCCCGCAACACTACGCGGCGGAACATTCGGCAGATCAAAGTCTCTGCATCCGAGGACGACTTTGTCCGGCTCCGCGAGCATTCGATTTCCGCAGGCAATGATGTCTCCGAGCAGGTGCTGCCCGTCTCCATCGATCGTAATGACACCCCGGGCATCCGGCATTTCTTTCAAAATATAGGAAAAGGCTGTCTTAAGGGCTCTTCCCTTTCCTTTATTTACACCGTGATGAAGAACCGTACATTCTCCGGTCTCAGCCGCCTGTGTGAACCATTTCTGCCGCTCCTCGCAGCTGCCGTCGTCCACGATAACGATCCTTTGAAATCCGCCTTCGATCAGCCCGTTTACAACACCTGCAAATTTTGCGTCCGGGTCCAAGGAAGGCAGGACGATCACCAGATTTTCCCGGCAATCGCCACTGCGCTCATTCATACTTTATAATCTCCTGAAGCTTTACTCTACTGACACTGCAAGGACTCCGTCAGCGTCCTTACAAACAATGATCTTCTTATTGCAACTCTCTTCTACGGTCTTATAATCCGCATAATTTGTTGTATCATAGCTGACATCGATTACATAGAATCCGCCGCCGAGAGCATAGACACTGTTGACATCGATGTTTGAAACGACCACCGTATGGAAGTTCATGTAGTCCGCGCCGCCTTCGATGAAGAGATTCATGCGTTCATGAAGGTCGCTGCCGTCCTTTACATAGGTCTTCAGCTCACCGTAGTTGCCCCAGAGATTTTTCGTCCCGGTAAATCTGGCATACGGCTCAACAAAGCTGCGCGCAAAGGTCTCCATCTCGCTCCTTTCCGCGGCTGAGCATTCTTCCATGAACTGGGAATCATTCTTGGAGGAATCCATTTCAAACAGCTTCCCATTTTGATCGTATATCACGGGATCCAGCGTTCCAAAGATCAGGTCCGTAACGGTATAGGTCACCTTTGTCGGAAGATCCGGAAACTCTTCGTAATATTTTTTCAATACATCGTATTGGATTCCTGTCTCTGTAATATACTCCGAGCCAAGTGTATGCCCATTGAGCTGTACAGAGTAGGATGCGGGCACAGTCACTGTCAGCGAAGAAGTAAACGTGAAGTTGGAAATATCAAAGCTGTCCCCTGTCAGCTTCCACGGGCAAAGATTGGAAGCGTCAAAGATATAGGCAAAAATTCCAATGTCGATCTTATTTGCGGCGCTCAGATCCTGCTCGATTTGGAAATAGCCGACTGTATTTCCGTTGCAGTAGACATTATAAACAATGCAAGTAGCAGTACTTCGGCTGTTGTCTCTTTGATACTGAAGCGTCTCGCCCAGCATTTTGTGGATTACCTCTGAGCATTCTTCGTCCGTCTGGAAGGGGTGCTGCATCGTTGATACGGCAACAGCAACCTGAGAATCCCATTCGGAACTCTTCAGGTTCTCCATATAAGCGTCAACGAGCGTTTCATATTGAGCGTTTTCATAGGCAGTAAGATACTTGTTCCAATCGCCGAGCACCTTCCCGACGAGCACGATCAAAACAAAAGAATAGAGAAGGAGGAAGAATGTATAGATGACTTTTCCGACTCTGCGTTTCGTCTTTTTTGAAATTGCCATAAACTGCCTCCTTTACTTGAAGAGCCACGCCGTGGGAAGATAACGGGTTCCGCCTGCCTGGTTTGACGGGTGGTTGATGAGTTCGCCGTCCATATACATGCAAGTGGAGGATCCGCCGTCCATATTAATGGCATTTACACATCCATACTCCAAAAGCAGGTCTGCGCAGTCGGAATAAGAAAGGCCGAAGGAATATGCCTGCCGCCCGTCAACGACGAGCATAAGAATCGCGCCATCTCCGCGCTGCCCAATACAGGTTCTGGGGTTAACGCCGCTTGAAAGCTCTTCCTCGCCGACCTTAGCGCCGTTTGCAATAATAACCGGTCCAAAACTGCATGCATTCTTCAGGCCAAGGTTGACGCAGTCAGCATAAGAATAATAGCCGCAATAAAAAACACCGTCTTCCGTCAAGCCGCCAACAGCGCCATATTCATCATAAACGTAGGGTACACCTTCCGAAATTGTGATTCCCTGCGGAGGCCAACCGCTTCCGGCTCCGCTCGTGTCGACAAAGACGCCGGCATTGATCCCGCCTCTCGCTCCATATTTGGCGACGAGATCATCCAGCACCATGCCTGCCGCACCATATACTACATCCGCATTTTGCGCCGTACCGAGAAAAACGCGGGTCGGATCAAGCACAACGATCAAATAACCGGTCGAACCGCGGAAATTGACCGTCTGCAAAATAATACCGTCTCCGTCATCATCTATGAGACCGTAAGCATCCATGCCGTTCACGTCTGTCTTCTCCTCTGCAATCGTGATAAGAGACGTGTCGATCGTCGGCGTCATGATCTCTTCACCACGGGCCTGGTCGGTCAGGCCCATCGCAGCGATCTCATCGGATGTATAGAAAAGATTATTGATAAAGTCAAACCGACGCGTCTCAGCAAAAGTATACATGAAAAGCTTCCGAAACGTATCGGAAGGTCCCTTAACCGTCATATAGCAAAATCCGAGTGCGCCGCTCCCCAAAATCAGTACAGTAACAAGAATAAAGCCAAACAACCGATCCATAAATCGGTTTGCCGACTGCCATTTTTCTTTTCTTTTTCTTTTGAAGGCTTCCTTATTCACATCCGGCTTTTCCGAATCAGGCATATTATCGAAAATAGAAGGCTTTTTCATCTTCACATGTATACCTCTGCTATTATAAAAAGTACGTTTTCTATAATAGCACAGAACAAAAAAAAAGACCACCCCTTATAGAGGTGGTCTTAAGAAATAAATTACTCGTTGATCGCAATGACAACGCCGGAACCGACCGTACGTCCGCCTTCACGAATAGCGAAACGAAGTCCGTTTTCGATAGCGATCGGGGTGATCAGTTCGACATCCATGTCAACGTTGTCGCCGGGCATGCACATCTCAGTGCCTTCGGGGAGGTGGATAACACCGGTAACGTCCGTGGTGCGGAAGAAGAACTGAGGACGATAGTTGTTGAAGAACGGGGTGTGACGGCCGCCTTCTTCCTTGGACAGAACGTAAACCTGACCCTTGAACTTGGTGTGAGGCTTGATGGAGTTGGGGGCGCAGAGAACCTGGCCACGCTCAACAGCCTTCTTATCAATACCACGGAGCAGGCAGCCAACGTTGTCGCCGGCTTCGGCATACTCGAGGGTCTTGTGGAACATTTCGGTGCCGGTAACGACAGTATCCGTGCTCTCTTCCTTAAGTCCGACGATCTGAACCTTGTCGCCAACCTTGACCTGACCACGCTCTACACGACCGGTAACAACAGTGCCGCGGCCGGAAATGGTGAAGACATCTTCGATCGGCATAAGGAAGGGCATGTCAGCCTTACGATCCGGGGTCGGAACCCAAGTGTCAACAGCGTCCATAAGTTCCTTGATGCAGGCATACTCGGGAGCATTCGGATCCTTAGACTCAGAAACAAGAGCGTTAAGAGCAGAACCGCGGATGATCGGGGTATCGTCTCCGGGGAAGCCGTAGAAGTCAAGCAGTTCGCGAACTTCCATCTCGACGAGCTCGAGGAGTTCTTCATCGTCGACCTGGTCGCACTTGTTAAGGAAAACGAGAACAGAAGGAACGTTGACCTGACGGGAGAGGAGCAGGTGCTCGCGGGTCTGCGCCATCGGGCCATCGGAGGCTGCAATAACGAGGATAGCGCCGTCCATCTGGGCAGCACCGGTGATCATGTTCTTGATATAGTCAGCATGACCCGGGCAGTCAACGTGAGCATAGTGACGCTTGTCCGTCTCATACTCAACGTGTGCGGTGTTAATGGTGATACCACGCTCTCTCTCTTCCGGCGCCTTGTCGATGCTGGAGTAATCGGTGTACTCAGCATGACCGAACAGTGCAAGATACTTAGTGATTGCAGCAGTAAGCGTGGTCTTGCCGTGGTCAATGTGGCCGATCGTGCCAACGTTCACATGGGGCTTGGCTCTGTTATACATCTGCTTTGCCATAACTGGAAAATCCTCCTCAAAAAATTTAATTAAATAAAATTATGTTCAAAATTGAACGATAAAGGGATCAGGCTTTCTTGATCAGGGCTTCCTGCAGATTTTTCGGAAGCTCTACGAAGTGGCTCGGCTCCATAACGTAGGAAGCTCTGCCCTTGGTCTTGCTGCGAAGGTCGGTCGCATAGCCGAACATATTGGACAGCGGAACGCTTGCCTCGATGGTGGCCGCTCCGTTGCGGATGTCCGTCCCGTTGACCTGACCGCGTCTGGCATTGATATCGCCCATGACATCGCCCATGTTTTCCTCCGGGCTTGTCACAACGACCTTCATGATCGGTTCAAGAAGCGTAGCCTGGGCCTTTTCGCAGGCCTCCTTGAATGCCATGCTTCCGCAGATCTTGAATGCCATTTCAGAAGAGTCGACCTCATGGAAGGAACCGTCAAACAGCGTAACCTTGACATCGACGACCTCGTAGCCCGCCAGAATGCCGGACTTCATGGCGCCCTGAATGCCCTGGTCAACGCACGGGATGAATTCCTTCGGAATAGCGCCGCCGGTCACCGCGTTGATAAACTCGTAGCCCTTGCCGGATTCGTTCGGCTCGACAGTCAGCTTGACATGTGCAAACTGTCCCTTGCCGCCCGTCTGGCGAGAATAACGGGTATCGACCGTTGCCGCTTTCTTAATGGTCTCCTTGTAGGATACCTGCGGCTTGCCGACGTTTGCTTCTACCTTGAACTCACGCAGAAGGCGATCGACAATGATCTCAAGATGAAGCTCACCCATGCCGGCGATAATCGTCTGCCCGGTTTCTTCATCCGTATAGGTCTTAAAGGTCGGATCTTCCTCTGCGAGCTTCATGAGGGCAATGCCCATCTTCTCCTGGCCGGCCTTGGTCTTGGGCTCAATAGCCACACGGATGACCGGTTCGGGGAACTCCATGTTTTCAAGAATGATCTGGCTCTTCTCATCACAGAGCGTGTCGCCGGTCGTGGTGTTCTTCAGACCGACCGCAGCTGCAATATCTCCGGAATAGACCTTCTCGATATCTTCTCTGTGATTGGCATGCATCTGAAGAATTCGGCCGATTCGTTCTCTCTGTCCCTTGGTCGAGTTCATGACCGCGTTGCCGGACTCAAAGGTGCCGGAATAAACGCGGAAGAACCCGAGTTTACCGACATAGGGGTCGGTCATGATCTTGAACGCAAGAGCGGAGAAAGGCGCATTGTCATCGGAATGACGCTCTTCTTCTTCGCCGGTCTTGGGATTGATGCCCTTGATGGCCGGGATATCGAGCGGAGACGGCATATAGTCAACGATAGCGTCAAGCAGTTTCTGCACGCCTTTGTTCTTGTAGGAAGTTCCGCAAACGATCGGCACCATTTTTACGCTGACCGTAGCCTTGCGGATGGCGGCCTTGATCTTCTCGACGGGGACTTCTTCGCCTTCCAGATACATTTCCATGATCTCGTCGTCGAAATCGGAAACGGCATCCATCAGCTTTTCGCGATATTCCTCCGCGAGCTCTTTCATGTCGTCCGGAATCTCTTCCGTACGCATGTCCTTGCCAAGATCGTCGTAGTACACGCGCGAATTCATCTCAACGAGGTCAACGATACCGCGGAACGACTCTTCCTTTCCGATCGGGAGCTGGATCGGAACAGCATTGCATTTCAGGCGATCCTTCACCATATCGAGAACGTGATAGAAATCAGCGCCCATAATGTCCATCTTGTTGACATAGATCATACGCGGGACATTATACTTGTCGGCCTGTCTCCAAACCGTTTCCGACTGAGGCTCAACGCCGCCCTTTGCGCAAAGCACCGTCACGCTTCCGTCAAGGACACGCAGCGAGCGCTCGACCTCGACCGTAAAGTCGACGTGGCCCGGGGTATCGATGATGTTGAGGCGTGTGCCGTTCCAGAAACAGGTGGTTGCAGCAGAAGTGATCGTGATCCCGCGCTCCTGCTCCTGAGCCATCCAGTCCATGGTGGCGGTGCCTTCATGCGTTTCACCGATCTTATAGTTCACGCCGGTGTAGTAAAGAATACGTTCGGTAGTCGTCGTCTTCCCTGCATCGATGTGAGCCATAATACCGATGTTTCTTGTATTTTCAAGAGAATACTTTCTAGGCATCTTTTTCTCCTGAATCGATTACCATCTGAAGTGTGCGAAGGCCTTGTTCGCTTCTGCGTTCTTGTGCATATCTTCGCGTTTCTTGACCGCGTTGCCGGTGTTGTTGCAGGCGTCCATGATCTCGCCTGCGAGGCGGTCCTTCATGGTCTTTTCGCCGCGCTTGCGTGCATAATCAACAAGCCAGCGCAGTGCCAGAGTCTGGCGGCGGGCCGGGCGAACCTCGATCGGCACCTGATAGGTTGCACCGCCAACGCGGCGAGCCTTGACTTCCAGACTGGGCATAATATTGTTCATTGCTTCATTAAAAGCATCAAGCGGCTCCTTGCCGGTCTTTTCCTTAATGATGTCAAATGCATCATAGACGACCTTCTGAGCAACGCCTTTCTTGCCGTCCAGCATGATCTGGTTGACCAGCTTGGTTACCAGAACGCTGTTGTAAATCGGATCCGGCAGAATTTCTCTTTTTGGAACGTTTCCTCTTCTGGGCACGTTACTTCCCTCCTTCATTAAAAAATGGATTCATCGGTACTCGAATGCAGTCACCCGCACTCGTTGCGCCCTGAGGTTTATATCAAACCTTAGGGCAAAAAACTTTGCCTTTGGCTGAAATTACTTCTTCTTATTGGCTTTCGGTCTCTTAGCGCCGTACTTGGAACGGCCCTGCATACGACCGGAAACGCCCTGTGCATCCAGCGTGCCGCGGATAATGTGGTAACGGACACCAGGAAGGTCCTTTACACGGCCGCCGCGAATCATAACCACGGAGTGCTCCTGAAGGTTATGGCCGATGCCGGGGATATAAGCAGTGACTTCATAACCATTGGTCAGGCGAACACGAGCGATCTTACGCAGAGCGGAGTTCGGCTTCTTCGGGGTGGACGTACGCACTGCCGTGCAGACGCCGCGCTTCTGGGGAGAGCTGAGGTTGGTCTCCTTGTTCTTGAGCGTGTTCAGGCCCTTCTGCATAGCAGGAGCCGTGCTCTTGTAGGTCACCTTTTCTCTTCCTTTTCTTACCAGCTGGTTAAAGGTTGGCATAACTTTCCTCCTTTCCTTAAATGATAAAACTGTTATTTGCGCGGCAGGCAGCAATAGCCCCGCGCAATTTGAAATATTAGCATAATGCACAAAATTCGTCAAGGATTTTTGTTCAAAACGGAGAAAATAATTTTCTTTTTCCGCGCAGCATGAAAAAAGCAGCGGCTGCAGCCGCTGCTCGGATTCAGAAGGTTTTTACGGGAATTTCGTGTTCTCCCGCCCAGGTCTCTGCGTATGAGCCCTTCTCAACTGTAAGCACAACGTTGGGGCAATTATCAAAGGCACTGTCCGCGATCTCCTCGACGGACGCCGGAACGGTCACGTTTTTGAGCGAGGTGCAGAAATAGAACGCTCCTTCTCCGATGCTTCGTACGGTGTCCGGGATGCTGACCGTTTCCAACTTCACGCAGGAGGAAAAGGTATAGTCCCCGATTGCTTCCGGGCCGCGGCGCATTCTCACCTTCCACAGGGAGGAACAGCCGGAAAACGCATATGCGCCAAGGCTCTCAAGACCTTCGGGAAGAGAAATGCTCTGCAGCATGCTGCAGTCGGCAAAGGCGTCCTCGCCGATCTCCTTTACGCTCTCCGGGATATTGACGAAGGTCATGCTGCTGCAGCCATAGAAAGCTCCGTCTCCGATCTTCGTCACGAAATACGGCAGATAAGCCGCCTGCATAGCACCGTGATTTGCAAATGCGCTCTCCCCGATCTCAGTCACATAGGCCGCGCCGAAAGCAGACGGGATAAAGACCTCTCCTTTTTCGGAATACGTTTCTCCGTCGTTTTCGACGTGATGCGTGATCACGACGCCGGTTTCATTGGCCTGATAGCTGTAGCCGCAGTAGTAATCCGCAAAGCAGGAAGCAGCGAGAGAGAGGCAGAGCAGGACAGCGGCAAGCACTGAAAGAATGCGTTTCATTTCGGGTCTCCACTTCATAGCTTATTTTATTTAGTAGAATAGCACTTTTCCGCTTCCGCGTCAATTCCGGCAAACGGAAAACCCCGCCGAAGGCGGGGTTTTCTAACCGGTCAGGTCTCCCAGACGGGGTGCTTGAGCGCCCACGCTCCGGTCGAGTCCTTCTCGAACAGCTCGGGATTATAGAATTTGTCGACGATCGCCCAGAATTCCGTTTCGGTATAGCCGCAGAATTCGCAGAAATCGCGCACGCAGAGCGGATCGAGCGCTCCGTCGTGCTCGCGGACGAGCTTTTTGGCCGCCTCGCGGTCAATGAGGCCGTAGCGGATGAAACGGGAGGCATAGTCCGTTGCGCTGGAGTGGCCGAATTTCGGATACTTGAGCCAGGGATGCACCAGATAGGCGCGGCTGTCGACCTGGTCGAAGCACTCCACACAGTTGGTGCGGTCCCATTCATGCGTCAGGTCGTGGAAGCCGTGCTTGCGGGCAAAGTTTGCATTGCCCACGCTGTTCCAGGGGACAAAATAAGAGATGTAGATGGGGTCGAGCGCATCGAGCACCGCACGGTCCGGCGCCTCGGTCAGTGCAAGATCCTGCTTTGTAACGCCCGCCTTTTCGATCAGCTCCTCGGGAGCGACCTCGGAGGCGACACCGTTGAAGAGCTGCTCGCGGGCGGAATAGGTCTCGACGCGGCCGACACCGCCGTATTCATAGCTGATGTTTTCTCCGTAGACCAGCAGCGGAGTATTGAACTTGGCCGCCATGTAGAGCGGATAGGTGTAGATCAGGCGATCCACGTACCAGGTGGGCTTGCCGTAGGCCTCGAACATATAGCGCATGAGCTTCTTCTGTGCCTGAATATTCGGCTTCATGCTGATGATGCTGCAGCCAAACTCCTCGGAGATGTTCTGAATATTGTGCTTTCCGGCCTCGGTCATCGGAAAATTGTCCTCGACACTGAAGAGGATCGGGTTCATGTGCATCACATTCTTCATGAGGTTGACCTGGAAATGCGAGTCCTTCCCGCCGGAGACCGCGATGGCGCAGTCATAGCCGTCTCCATTCATTCCGCGGTACTTGTCGCAGATCGCCTCGAGCTCTTTCCAGCGGGCATCCCAATCCACGCTCTTCCGGTGCTCGAAGGACTGGCAGCCGGAGCAGATCCCTTCTTCATTGAAGGTGATTCCCGGGCGGGTATCCGGCATTACGCATTTTTTGCAGTATTTCATAGGTCTTCTCCTTTTTTTCTTAAGTTCCGGGCCATCATAGCATAGCTTCCGGTATAAAGAAAATATGAATCGCAGGGCAGGAAATATACGGAAAAGGATATGTCTCAGGCCTTTGCCGCCCGGAATTCGCGGCTCTCCAGGGCCGTTGCGTTGACCTCCTCCGCGCTGTGGAAGGTCGGGACGGCCTTCTGCAGCGCCCGGTAGACGGTTCCGTCGTCGAGCGTATCGCAGGCCTCGTGCAGGACAGCGAGCTTTTCGCCGATCTCGTCCGCCGTCGGCGGTTCGGTGCGCTCGACATAGATCATGTCGTTCTCGGTCTTTTCCAGCGTATCGAAATCGATCAGAAGCTCCTCATAGAGCTTTTCGCCGGGGCGCAGGCCGATCTCCGTGATGGCAATGTCTTCATACGGGCGATATCCCGAGAGGCGGATCATGTTCTCGGCCATCGTGAGAATGCTCATCGGCTTTCCCATGTCAAGAGCAAAGAGCTCGCCGTTCCCGGACAGCGCGCAGCAGGTGAGCACGAGCTGCGTTGCCTCGGGGATAGTCATAAAGTAGCGAATGATCCTCCGGTCCGTGATCGTGACGGGGCCGCCGTGTGCGATCTGCTTTTTGAACAGAGGGACGACGGAGCCGTTCGATCCGAGCACATTTCCAAAGCGCGTGGCGCAGAACTTGGTCTTCCCTTTCCCGGCCGCCGCATCCCGCGCCGCCGACATGACGAGCATCTCGCACATCCGCTTTGTTGCCCCCATGACGTTGGTCGGGTTAACTGCTTTGTCGGTAGATACCATAAGGAAGTTCCCCACCTCGTACTGCAGGGCAAGGTCGAGCACGTTCTTCGTGCCGAACACGTTGTTCTCCACCGCTTCGGCGACGTTGTGCTCCATGAGCGGCACGTGCTTGTGCGCTGCCGCGTGGAGGACGATCTCGGGCCGGTATTTTGCGAAAACGCGCTCGAGCTTCCTCCGGTCCGTCACCGAGCAGATCTCCACCTCGAAGGGAACATTCCCGCGGCCGTAGGTCATGATAAGCTCCTGCTGCAGGTCGTAGGCCGTGTTCTCGTAGATCTCGAGCACGATGAGCCGGCGCGGCTGCATCTTCACGATCTGCCGGCAGAGCTCACTGCCGATCGATCCGCCGCCGCCCGTCACGAGTACCGTTTTTCCGGCATAGAACGCACGGACGGCGTCGCTCATAAATTCCTTGGCATCGCGGAACAGAAGCTCTTCGATATTGAACTCCCGCAGCGTCCGCTTGCCGAACTCGCTCGTCTGGGAGAGCGGATAATCATAGATCAGAATGCGGCGGCAGGATTCCCGGTAGCGGTTATACAGCTCGCTCTTCTGCTCCGCATGCATCCGCGGGAGGGCAAAGACGACCTCGCCCACGCCGAGCGCCCGGAGCTTGTCCTGCGTGTTCTCATCCTCCGTAATGACGGGGATGCCGCAGATCTCCCGGCCGGCCTTGGCCGGGTCCTTGTCCACGAAGCAGACGGGCACGTAGGACGAATGCTGGTTCTGCAGCAGCTCCTTCGCAAGGAGAACGCCGATCCGCCCGGCTCCGATTATGGCAAGCCGATCCCGCTCGGCGGTCACGATGTGCTCCGCCGTATCCTCAGCGGGCGAGAGCTTCTTCCCGAAGTTTTCCTCTTCGCGCTTGCGCGGATCCTCGATCGTAAGCCCCGTCAGCAGATGGACCGCCTTCCGGAAGGCTCCGACGCTCCAGAGCCTGCGGTTGCCGTACTCGAAGATATACTGATAGAAAAGCCGCGCCGCCACTGCCATGAGCAGATCAAAGGCGATAATGCACTCCGCGCGCACAAAGGTGATGCGCATCGGGCCGGCGGGCAGCAGGAGCTGGATCAGATAGTAAACTGCGCCCGCTGCGACATCCGCCCCCAGCAGGCGGATATAGGTCTGGCTGCCCCAGTAGCGGAGGATCTGCCGATAGATGCCGGAGAGAACGCGCGCGGAAAAAATGCACACCGCGCAGATCCCGAACTGCATCGCAATATAGACGATCCTCTGCCGCCCGTAATCGCTCGGATTGATATAAAGAAAGAAGAAGACCGCCAGCAGGAGCATCGGCAGATCGTACGCGATTGTCACCAGACCCCGGGTGCTTTTTCTCTTTTCTCTTTCCTTCGGCATATGCTTTCCTCTGAACGTCTTAGAATTTTCGGATCAGGCTTTTGCTGCCGCACACGACGAAGCGCGCAGCGTGCTCTCCCCTTCGCTCTCCTCGAGCGCAAAGAGCACGAGCATACCTTCCCTCTGCAGCGCGTTGCGCGGAATATTCACGGTGCCCTCCGAAGCAAGCGCACCGAGGCGTTCCATTTCCAGGAGCTTTCCGTCCCCGTCGGCAATGCCGCAGCAAAGGCCGGCGTTTTCACCGGCGCCGGAGGAGCGATAGCTCACGGTGAACCCGTCTGCGGTCTCCTCGCACGTCTCAACGGACAGCGTCAGGCTCTCGTCCAGCAGCGTCAGCACATAGGCGCCGCTCTCGTCCGGCTCCTCGGAAACGAAGAGGATACGCTCCGGAGTGAGATTCAATGCGGGGCGCGTGCCCCAGACATGGTTGACCTGATAGTCGTGGATCTGATTCCCCTGCAGGGCAATGCCGGAATAATCCGGATGATATCCATGCGGAGTGCGGAGCCAGTAATAGGCGGAAAAGCCGTTCCGGTCGACGCCCGAGATGCCGGGATATCCGTCGTCCGGGCCGTAATATTCGGCCATTTCGGGGGCCGAGATAAAGAAGACGTGCTCGTTTGTGATCGTGAGCTCGCTCCAGGTCAGGCCGAAGAAATAGCAACGGTCCTCGGTCTTGCTCACGGCGGGAACGGCCGCCTGCTCGGCAGGCGTAAGAGCGGTCTCATAAAAGTCCGCGCACCACTTCTGCGCATCGCTTCCGTCCCAGACCGCCTTTTCCTCGTCATAGACCGTCCCGTAATCCTGCAGGACACAGGAGGAAAAGAGGAAGATCCCGTCTTCGCCGGAGTTCATCTTCTCCGCGTCCAGCACGTCCCAGGTCACCTTCTCGCCCTCGAACATGCCGAGATCGACCCGGTCGCCGGCGGACAGGACGTGATTTTCCTCCGCGTATGCTGCCGCGGAGAGGGCAGAGGCCAGCAGCGCGGCTGCGAGAAAAGATCGGAATGCCTTCATGGTTTGCCTCCCTCAGGCGGCCGGACCGAAAACGTCCTCCAGCCAGCCCTGATATTCATCCAGTTTGGTCGTGCTTTGCGCGAAGTAGCGCCAGATCAGATACGGGTCGTCGCCCGTATTCCAGACCTGCAGCTCGGGCTTGTGCTGCATCTTCACGCCGAAGCGGTAATATTCCGGAATAATATTCAGCGTCGTGTCGTTCTGGGAGCCGTAGGGATACACCAGAACGAACGGTTCCTTTCCGACCAGGCGCGTGATGAAAATGCGGGAGGATTCCATCTCCTCGCGCTGCTTCTCCTCGTTCATATACTCCAGCGCGACATGCGATTTGGCGTGGCTCTGGAAGGAGATCCTTCCGCTCTCCGCCATTTCCTGCACTTCCCATGTTGCCAGCTGATTGGTCGGCCAGTCCTTCGTATAGTCCTCCACGATGGCGACGGTCGCCTTGCAGTCGTATTTCTCGAGGGCCGGTGTCAGATAGCGGTAATTGTTCTCCCAGCCGTCGTCGAATACGAGGATAACGGGCTTCTCGTAATCCTCCACATGCCACAGATCCTCGAACCAGATCGTGGTATATCCGTTATTGACGAGATATTCCAGCTGTTCCTCGAGATGTTCCGGCGGCATGATGAGATTGGCCTCGTAGATGTTCGCGTGCCCCGTCCCGTGGTACATAATGACCGGCACATCGTATCCCGCGGCGAGTTCCCAGTCACCGGCGCCGGGCGTGCAGTAAAGCGTTGCGTACTCTTCGTCATACCAGGTGCCGATCTCGGCTCCGGCGCAGAAGCTCTCCGCCGGGACATAGAGGTCGTCCCCTGCTTCATTGAGGATGGCAGGAGCTTCCAGCTGCCGCGTCTCCCGATATTGGAGGTCCGAGCTTTCGGCCGTTACCGTGACCGTGCTTTTCCTCCAGGCAAACGAGAACACATCTCCGTCCTGCTGCAGCTCGCTGCCGAGCGCTTTCACGGCTTCCGAGAGGCGGATATAAAATACGCCGTCCTTCTCCAGAAGCCCGCTCTCAAGCTCCTGCCCGTCCACGAACGCCTGTCCCGCCTCCGTAAAGGAAGCGGCAAAGGCACCCGTGCAGAAGAGGGCAAATATCAGAGCCGTCAGCGCAGTGACGATGCAAAGCCTGCGTTTCATTTGCCGTTAAACTCTTCCTGTTTCGCCTTGCGGGCGACCTCGTGCACGATCCCGTTCATCTCGTCGAGATGAAGGCGCATGTCCTGATAGAGGGCGAGCTGGGCGCGGGCGCGGTCGAGATTTTCCGTCGGATAGTCGATGCGGAAATACTTGTCTCCGACGAGATAGTCTCCGAGGAAGCGGGAGGCGAGCTCGAGCGTGATCGTCGCGGCGCCGAGCGCCATGGAATCCAGCTCGTTATCCGTAAGGAAGCTGCAGGTCTCCCCGATATAGCCCTCGGTGAAGGCGCGGAAGAGACCGAGGTCGAGCTTCATTTTGCTGAGATCCTTCTCATTTTCCGCGCCGAGGCAGGCCGCGAAGCGGATCGTATCGCCGAAGTCGTGGCAGGCAAGGCCCGGCATGCAGGTGTCGAGGTCGATGATGACGAGGGGGTCGAGCGTCTGTTTGTCGAAGAGAACATTGTTGGTCTTCGTGTCGTTATGCGTGACGCGGATCGGCAAGAGCCCGGCATCGACCATTTCATTGATCCGGCAGGCGAACTCCTGTCCGTCGCGGATGACTGCGATCTCCTTTTCGCACTCCGCGGCGCGTGAGCAGGGGTCTTCTTCCACCTGGCGGAAGAAGGTCTCCAGGCGGTAGCGGGTATCGTGAAAGTGCGGGATCGACTCGACGAGCTGCGAGGCGTCAAAGTCCTGCAGCTGGCGCTCAAAGCGGCCGAAGGCGATGCCGGACATGCGCAGCACCTCGGCGTTCCCTCCGGAGGTCTCGAAGGAGACCGAGCTCTCCACGAAGTTGGAAAGGCGCCAGAATTCGGCGTTTCCCCCCTCGCCGAGGATGAGATAGTTCTTTCCCTCCTCCGTGTGGTGGAAGTGCAGCCGGCGGCGGCGCTCCATGTTGATCTCCTTGCCCATGATGTGATGCGTGATGAGCTCGATGTTGTGCATCATCGTCACGGGGTCCTTGAACACATACATGTTCACCTTCTGCACGAGGAACTGCCGCACCTCGCTGCCGTCATAGAGGGCGACATAGTAGGCGGTGTTGATGTGGCCGCTGGGGATGTTGCGGTAAATGATCAGTTCGCCCGGGATCCGGAATTCCCTGCAGATCCGGGCCAGTTTCTCCTTGATGGGATCCATATTCTCACTTTTCCGTTTCTTTCAATTCTGCAGATCGTCAAACAGGGCCTTCGTGTATTCGCCCTTTTCGATCAGCTCCGCGAAGCTCTCCGCGACGGATGCCCGGTCCTCGGCGTAGGTGACGCCGAACCAGCTGTCCTCCGTCGGCAGAAGGCGTACGGCGGCCTTCCCGCTGCGCAGCAGCGAGCCGATGAGCGTCGGCAGGAGGTATTCGCTCTTCTGTGCGTCCTTCGTCACCTCTTCCTCGAAGAAGCTCCGGAAGCCCTCCTCCAGCACGCCGAGGAAGGGCGGCTTCTCCCCTTCTCCCGCCGGGAAGCCCCACATGTTCATCGACACGTAGGCCTCGGGATCGAGGCGCACGCCGTCCGCCTCCGGGCCGTCCGGCGTTTTGACGATGTGCTTCGTCTCGACGACGTCCGTCACGTGGCTGTGCCCCGCGTCGATCCGGCAGACGCCGCGCGTCACGCCGCCGTTGTCCGAAAGCGTGTTCTTGAGGATGAAGCCCGCCATGCAGATGGCGGAGGCGGCATGCGAGCGCACGAGCCACTCGTGCAGCGCCGCATAGGCCTGCTTGCCGTAATAATCGTCCGCATTGATGACGGCGAAGGGGCAGTCGAGGTGCTCCTTCGCCGCGAGGACGGCCTGCCCGGTGCCCCAGGGCTTCGTGCGCCCCTCGGGCAGAGCGCCGGGAACGTCCGAAAGGCTCTGGAAGGCGTAGGCGCACTCCACGCCGTTTTCGCGGCAGACGGCCTCGATCCGGTCTCCGATAACGGTGCGGAAATCCGCCTCGATATCCTTCCGGATAATGAAGACGATCTTGTTGAAGCCGGCCGCGATGGCGTCATGCACGGAATAGTCCATGATGATGTGCCCTTCGCCGTCGACCGCGGCGAGCTGCTTGATGCCGGCGCCGTAGCGGGAGCCGATGCCCGCCGCCATAATGAGAAGCGCTGTTTTCATATGATGTTCCTTATCCGGTTCTGTTTTTCCTCAGAGCTTCTGGCGGTAATGGGAGAGGAAGTCCGCCAGCTGGTCGGTCGCTTCCTTGAGCTCGGCCACGCGCGGCATGTAGACGATGCGGAAGTGGTCCGGCTTGGCCCAGTTGAAGCCGCTGCCCGGCACGAAGAGCACATGCTTTTCGCGCAGGAAGTCGAGCGCGAAGCGGTTGTCGTCCGTGATGTTGAACTTCTCCGTGTCCACCTTCGGGAAGATATAGAAGGCGGCCTTCGGCTTCTTGGCGGTGATGCCGGGGATGTCGTTGAGCGCCTGATAGATAAAGTCTCTCTGCTCGAAGATCCGCCCGCCCGGAACGATGTATTCATTCACGCTCTGGTAGCCCCAGAGGGCGGTCTGGATGATGGCCTGGCCCGGAACGTTGGCGCAAAGGCGCATGCTGGAGAGCAGATTGAGCCCCGCGATATAATCCTTTGCGAGATCCTTGTTGCCGCTCAGGATCATCCAGCCGACGCGGAAGCCGCACACCATGTGGCTCTTGGAAAGGCCGTTGAAGGTCACGCAGAACAGATCCGGCGCAAGGGAGGCGATGGAGATGTGCTCCAGGCCGTCCATAACCAGGCGGTCATAGATCTCGTCGGAAAAGATGATGAGCTCATGGCGGCGCGCCAGCTCCACGATCTGCTCGAGGATCTCCTTCGGATAGAGGGCGCCCGTGGGGTTGTTCGGGTTGATGACGACGACGGCCTTCGTCCGGTCCGTGATCTTGCTCTCCATGTCCGCGATGTCCGGCATCCAGTCGGACTCCTCGTCGCAGACATAGTGCACAGCCGTGCCGCCGGCGAGGTTGGTGCAGGCCGTCCAGAGCGGATAGTCCGGCGCCGGGACGAGCACCTCGTCCCCCGGGTTGAGCAGCGCCTGCAGCGCCAGCTGGATCAGCTCGCTCGCGCCGTTGCCCGTATAGATATCCTTCATGCCCACGTTCGGGATGTGCTTGATCTGGGCATACTGCATGATGGCCTTGCGCGCGGCAAAGATGCCGCGGGACTCGGAATAGCCCTCGGAGTCCATCAGCGCATGGCGCATGTCGATGATGACCTCGTCCGGCGCGCGGAAGCCGAAGGGGGCGGGGTTGCCGATGTTCAGCTTGAGGATCTTGTGGCCCTCCTCCTCCATGCGCGCCGCCTCGTCCACGATGGGGCCGCGGACGTCGTATTTCACATGCTCCAGTTTATCCGATTTCAAAAAATCTCGCATTTCAAATCACCTTTAAAGCGCATATTTTGTCTGCAGTCCGAGTATTTTACCATACTTTTCCTGTTCTTGCAACTGTCTCCTCGGCCTCTGCCCTGACAACAAAAAAGCAAAGCCTTCCGCTTTGCTTTTTTGCATTGGACTCGCCGTCAGTCCAGAAGGGCGTCGGAGATCTCCACGATCTCCCCGTCTCTCCGGTATACGCGGGGCACGCGCATTCCGACGGCGCAGGCGAGCTCGTAGTTGATGGTGCCGCAGCGCGCGGCGGCGGCGTCAAGGCCGTTCTCCCGGTCCGCGCCGTAGACGGTCACGCGGTCCCCTTCCTTCACGCCCGGGAGCTCCGACACGTCGAGCATGCACTGGTCCATGCAGATCCGCCCGACGACGGGGGCCGTGCCTCCCGCGAGGGTCATGCGCATGCCGGCCGGGGAATTGCAGCGCCAGAGCCCGTCCGCGTAGCCGACGGGCACGGTCGCGACCGTCAGGTCCTTCTCCGCCGTAAAGGTCCGCCCGTAGCTGACGCTCTCTCCGGCCTTCATCTGCTTCACGTGGCTCACGACGCTCTCGAGCGTCATCACAGGCCGCAGCGGAGCCGGGCAGCGGAGCGCGCCCGAGGGCTGCAGCCCGTAAAGAATGACGCCCGCGCGCACCATGTCGAGATGCATTTCGGGATATTCAAAGATCGCCGCGCTGTTGGCGCAGTGGCGCACCGCAAAGGCGATGCCGCGCTCCTCGAGCGTGTCGCAGGCATGCAGGAAGTTGCGGAACTGCGCGCGGGTGTATTCCTCGCCGCCCTCGCCCTCGTCGGCCGAGGCGAAGTGCGTGAAGATGCCCTCCGTCTCAAGCGCCGGCAGGCGGCAGGCCCGCTCGGCCGCGTCGAGCTCCGCGCGGTCTCCGTCCTTGACGGCAAAGCCGATGCGGCCCATGCCGCTGTCGATCTTGATGTGGATCTTCACGCGCACGCCGGCCTTCTCCGCCTGCGCGGAAAGGGCCTCGGCGAAGCGTTCGGAGAAGACGCACTGGGAGATGTCCGCCTCCGCGAGCACGGGGGCGCAGGCGGGGTCGGTATAGCCGAGGATCAGGACGGGGAGCTTGATCCCCGCCCGGCGCAGCTGCAGCGCCTCCTCAAGGTTGGACACGGCGAAGAAGTCCGCCCCCAGCGCCTCGTATTCCCTTGCGAGCACGGCGGCGCCGTGCCCGTAGGCATTGGCCTTGATGACGCAGCAGATCTTTTTCTTGTCTCCCACCTGCGCGCGGATAAGGGAGAAGTTGTGGCGGACGGCGTCGAGATCGATGTTGGCCCAGGTCCGCCTCAGGACAGGAGAAAGTGTCATTCTTCTCTCCGCCTCCTCCATGCGATGCAGCCGGCCGCCGCGCTCATCGCCATGAGGCAGGCCCAGAGCGCAACGCAGCTCTCGTCGCCCGTGATCGGCTTGTCCGTCACGGAGAGGATGTGCAGATAGCACTCGGCCGATCCGCCGTCGGAGTACTCGAGGCGCAGGCGCTGGTAGGCCGCGTGGTTGAGGGCCTGCATGCACGTCTGCGAAATGGTCACGATGGTCGTCCCGTCGCTCGCGGCGGAGACGGAGTAGTAATACGGGTTGACGGTCTGTCCGTTGATCTTGAGGGCCGTGAGGCGGCTCGCCGGGCCGGTGGCCTGGACGGTGTACGTTCCGCCGACGTCGTAATACCAGGTGCCGTTCTTGTGGTAGGTGAAATAGTAGTTCGTCTGCACGGTCACTTCGCAGTAGGCCGTGTGGCCGTTCGCCGTCTGGGCGACGATGGTCGCCGTTCCGGCGCCGACCGCAATGACGCTGGCGGTGGCGGTGCCGTTGGAGCCGACGGTGGTCTTGTAGCTGTCGTGCACGCGGACGACGTTCTCGTTCGAGCTCGTCCAGTAGACGGTCTGGTTGGTGGTGTTCGTCGGATCAAAGGTCACGGTCAGCGTGGCGCTGGCGTCCGTGGAGCTCAGGGTGAGCGAGGAGGGCGACATCGTGATCTTCGTCTCCACAACGGTCTTCGGCGCGACGTATTCCCCGACGGTCACCGTCACCGGTTCGGAGGCGAGCGTCGTGCCGCTCGCGCGGAAGCGGACGTCGTAGCTGCCCGGCGTGAGGCCGGAGGCAAAGCAGTCCGTCATCGCCGTATAGGTGCTCTCGCTGCTCTTTTTGTATTCGCAGGGGTAGCTGCTGCCATAGAGGGAGGAGATGGTGCCGTTGTTGTTTGCGCTCACGGTGCAGTCCCGGACGGTCAGATATTCCGCCTTGGGTGCCTGATAGCGGCTGATGTTGGAAATGGTCTGCACCGGGGAGGTCTTTGTGTAAACGTCGTCCCCGACGAGCACGAGATAGAGCGTGCCGGCCGAGAGGTCCGTGATGGTGGTCGGGTCGGCCGTGATCGCGGTCCAGGAGGCATAGTTCCCGTCGTTCACGGTGCTGAGGCGCAGCGTGCTGTGGTCCGGGACCGTGAAACCGGAGATGGTTCCGGTGTCGTAGCCGGTGGCGGTGAAGACGGCCGTCGGCGCATCGAGCTGCACGGGCTGCTGCGCCGTGCCGATCTCGATCACCTCGGTCTGCGAGGAGAGATACACGGTGCCGTCTTCTGCCGTCAGTTCCTTGATGTCGAGCTCATACTTTCCTGCCGTGAGGCCGGAGAAGACGGTCGCCGCATCCTGTTTGTATTCGGTCTCGGTCCATCTCTCGGCGCCCTCGGCGCGGAAGCGGAGCACGGTTCCCGCGGGAGCCGTGACGGAGGCCTTCGGCGTCAGCGTGATCGAGCCGTCGCTCGCGCCGGTCACGGAGGCGTAGGCCGTCGTGATGTCCGCCAGCTGGGAGGGGCGCTTCTGGATATAGACCGTGAGGACGGTGTGGTTTGCCGTGTCATAGGTGTTTTCGCCGGTCTTTTTCGCGACCTCGATGCAGAAGGACCGGACGTTCTCCTCGCTGACGTCGAGCTTCGTGAAGTCGATCGCCGTCTGTGCGGCCGCGAGATCCGTCCAGGTGCTCTCCATCAGAGTCGTGTCCGAGGTGTTGGTATATCCCAGGCGGAAGGACAGGGTCGTCCCCTCCGGGACCGCCGCATTCAGGGTCCCGTTCAGGTCTTCTCCCGGAACGAAGGAGACCTCCGGGGCCGTATTATCCTGCACTTCGGCCGCAGGAGCGACATAGGTCTCCGTGATCAGGGCCTCGTTCTCCTCGGCCGTGTCGGTAAGCAGGCCGGCCTGCAGGGCGGCGGCTTCCTGTTCGGCGGCGAGGCGTTCCTGTTCGGCGCGCTCGGCGGCCAGCCGTTCGGCCTCGGCCTGCTCGGCTGCCTGGCGCGCGGCTTCTTCGGCCGCTGCCTGCTCGGCCGCCTGGCGCGCGGCTTCTTCGGCTGCCGCCTGCTCGGCCGCCT
>R05__coassemble_21_pt1 | contig 93874 bp, 86 predicted proteins | sample R05__metabat2_low_PE_040 | metagenome-assembled genome bin R05 | reverse complement strand
GCAGCATCAAAGCTTTCATTCTACTTTTTAAACAGCTCCGAATGCGATCCCAGTCGATACAGCATCAGAACCAGTACATTTCCGCGAACTTCATAAACGAGAAGCCAGTCCGGTTCAATATGGCACTCTCTTGTTCCCTTGTAATCGCCGGACAGATCATGATCGCGAAATCTTGCGTCAAGTGTACCGCCTTCGGCAAGAATATTCACTACTTCAAAAAGTTTGTCCAGATCTTTATTCTGCTTCTTTGCCAGCTTTAGATCTTTCCTGAACTGGTTTGTGAATTTGACTTCGTATTTCATACGCCGAGAGCTGCCTTGAGGTCATCCATGCTGGTATATCCTTTCACACTGCTGTCGGAAGCAATACGGCGCCCTTCTTCGATTGCCGCTACAGTTTCTTCGTTCGGCACGTCCAGTTTAAGGGCAAACGGAATCCCATGTTCCCGGATCGTTGTTCTCAAAAATATATTGATCGCAGTCGTCATATTCAGCCCAAGCTCTGCAAAAATCACATCGGCCTGCTCTTTAATCGCCTTGTCCGTTCTGATATTCAAATTGGTTGTTGCCATACGATGTGTTCTCCTTTCACGTTCTCGTAAATATTATAAGAGGGAGTTCGTTTATTGTCAACACATTGTAATGATTAATGCAAAATCGGGAGGCGCTCTGACGTCATCCCCTGTAGCTGATCACCACGTGATTCACGCCCATGACATTCGCATAGCTGAACTCGTCGTTCCAGCCGGAGACGAGCTTCAGGCCCAGCCGGTCGCCGGTCTCGTCGGTGACCTCGAGATATTTGACCGGGTCAAAGGCCCTGCAGTCATCCCGGAAGCGCAGGATCCAGGCGTCCTCGGTTTTTTTGATCAGAAAGTCCACCGCGTGCTTTTTCCCGTCCGCAAAGCCGTGCTCCATGATGTTCTTGCCGATCTCCTCGACAGCCAGGGAGGCCTTTCCTGCCGTTTTCGCGTCGGCGCCGTTATCCAGGCAGAAGCGGTACACTTTAACCGACCACGCCATGACGTCGTCTTCGCTCTTCAGCACGGCGGTCAGCCTTGCAAGGACCCTTTTGCTCTCCCGGAACGGGAAAAGGGCCATAAAGCTGAGCCCGGTTCCGCTTTTCCGGCTCATATAAACCGTCATGATCCAGAGTGCGGCGGTCTCCCCGACGGGGTAAGAAAGCCATATTCCGTAAACGCCCACCGTCATCGTAAGCACGACCAGCGCAAACACCTCGCAGGCCATCGTGTCCAGTACGGACATCAGGATGTTATACCGGTTCATTTTCATCGCCTGGTAGTAGCTTCGAACTGCCATGTTGATGCTTCGTATGACCATCGAAAGGCTGATCAGCGCCAGACCCGCGGACGCGAGGGTAAAGGATTCGCCCCGGTTCGTGAGGAAGATCCCCATAATTGGGCGGGAGAGAAGGAGGAAGATCAGCATCACGATCCCGTTGATCGTTACGGAATAAGATACGGAGACCTTGATCAGTCTGTGCAAAGAATCCGCATCATTTTCATTTGCATAAAGGCCCGTGAGGGAGGCGGTCGCATTGCCGATCGCCGAGCCGATGCACCACGCGAAGGAGACTGCCGAATAGGTTGCCGCATAGCTGCTCAGAACGGAGGTCCCGTAACGTGCGGTTATCCAGTTGTTATATGCAAAGATCAAAACCGTAACCAGCAGCTGCTTGAATACATAAGGATATCCGTAGCTGAAGATCTCCTTCAGGTCCCCCGGCGTAAAGCCCGACGCGCGGAAGCGGAAGCTTCTCTCCCCGGCCGTGCTGCGGCTGCCCTTAAAATATCCGATCAGGACGACCAGCAGCGCCGCATACTCACTGACTGCGGTTGCAAGCCCCATTCCCGCCAGACCGCCGTGAAGAAAAAGCCCGTTCAGCAGGTCAAGAACAATGTCCACGATCGCCATTGCGGTAAAAGCCAGCTTCATGATCCCGCGCTTTCCCTCGATTATGGTAAAGGGAACCGCTGCCCCGAAGATGAGATAAGGCGCAATGCCGACGGAATAGCCTCTGATATAAGCCGCGGTCTTATCCGCCAGCCCGTCCGGCGCGCCGGAGAGAACCGCCAAGCGGCGGGCTGCCCCGAAATATAGGGCCGTCATGACAATCCCAAAAGCGAAGGCGGAAACGAGCGCCGTGGAAATGCAGGCCGTTTTCCGTTCGGGATCCTTCTCTCTTGCCACGGCTGCCGAATAAATGGAGACGCCTGTCATAAGCAGGCCGAAGACCATCATCACAAGGCTCGTGATGGAGGAGGAAAATGAAAAGGCAGCCAGATCCTCAGCGCTTAAAAAACGGCTGATCGAAGCGGAATCCACGACCTGGGCGACGATCTGCGCCATAAATGACATGAGCTGGGCGATCATCAGCTGCAGGAAGGTAGCCTCTACGACATCGCGGTCTCTCTTGCCTTTCCGCTTAAGCATCGGCCGGTTCTCCGTCCCCCGCCGGGGCAAGAGTTGCATAAACATAGTCCGGAACCCAGTCTCTGTGGCCCTCGAGATCATTTCTTATGGCAGTTGAGTTATATTCGCCGATGATTGACCGGTGGATAATGATAAAATTGGTGTTTGGAAACTGCGCGGCGCAGCTTTCGATCAGGGGAACGGCATCATGGCCGCACCAGACCTCGTCAATATTCGTTCCCAGAGTCTCCATAAAGAAATTAAGAAAATGGGCAAAAATGTTCCCGTCATAGGTCTTGCCCTTCATTTGGTCCGTGTGGAAAAAGTGGGTAAGGATCCTCCCGCCGCGCTGCGCATTGAGCGTGTCGAACCAGCCCTTCTTCGTCTTTTCGTCCGTCAGGTCAACGCCGTCATTATAGCGGACGAACAGGTGGATCCGATCGTTGCTTTCCAGCATACGGTCGATCACCGCGACGTGGCCGATGTGCAGCGGATTGAACGAGCCCATATAAACCGTTGTCTTTTCCATATTCTTCACCAGCTCTCCGTTTCCTTAAGGTCTGCGATAAGCGCGTCCGGGTCCGTGAACAGGACCTTGCGCGCATCCTCCAGGGGGCGGTAGGTCACCAGGTTTTCGATCCCGGGGACGATGGTATACATGCAGGCCAGCTTCAGGTGGGCAAAGGAGCGGATGATCTTCTCTTTTCTCCTGATCTCGTCCTCGGAGTCCCCGGCAAAATAAGACCGCAGGGTGCTTTCCATAAGCCTGCGGCATACGCCGACGTCCAGCCCCATGCCTCTTTTAATAAATTCCGGCTGATAGCTGCCCACAAGAATATGGGAAACGACCATGCTGGCCAGGTCAAAGACGGGGTGGCCAAGCGTTGCGTCGCCAAGATCGATCAGGGTCAGCTCGTTTTCGTGCAGCATGATGTTGTTGGCGTGAAAGTCGCCGTGCAGCAGCGTCGTCCTTTCGGGGACAGCATCGATCAGCCGGTACAGGGTCTCCTTCTCCTCGGCGGACAAGAAACCGGACTGCTCGACATACTGCCGGTACAATTCCTTTGCCGCAGGGAACCGCCCCGGGGCGAAGGAGGTACGGTTAATTTGCTTTAACAGCCCGGCATACTTCCCGGCCAGATCGTCAAACCGGTCCATATGGGCGGAGAGATACGCCGAAAACGTATCGGCATCGGCCATTTCATAAACGATCCCATACCGGTCGTTTACCTTAACGATGTCATAGGAAATGACTGTGGGAATGCCGGCCAGAAATACGTTTTTGGCATACTCGCGCTCCCGCCGGACCATGTCGAAGCTGACGCCGCTGTGAAAGACCTTGATGATCATGTCCTCCCGCAGCTTGTAGACCGTCCCCACAGAGCCGCGGGCAAGCAGCTTGTCCTCGTCTATCGCGATCTCCCGGAGGGCCTTCTTCACCTGCAGCACATTGGTAAAGCCCGTCATTTCGAAGATCTCGTAAACATCCCGCGAAACATTCACACACCGGATCTCATATCCTTTTTTCTTGACCTTCAGCATCTGCCTCAGCCAGATGCTGGAAAGATACTCCAGCTCCCGGCAGTCAATGCAAAGGGCGCTGTAAGATCCCTCCTCCAGTGCTTTCACGACAGAATCAAACCAACCTTCCGCCTCCGGGTAGTTCAGTTTTCCCTTCAGCGCGATGTTCAATGAGGCCATAACATACCTTCTTCCTGACTTCTCTCCGGTTTCTGCGGATCTTCGCAGCGCCATTATAGCAGAAAATGCGGAAGCCGCAAGCATCTGCGGCTGCGTTTTATTGGCAAAATCGGGAGGCGCTCTCCTTTGAGGGCGCCTCCCGTGTTTGCTGTAAACTCATTTTTTCGCTGTTTCCTGCGAGACCTGCCTTTTCAAAGCGGCCGCGGCGTTGCGGGACGTATAGAGCAGGTCGCCGTTGGAAAGGAGCACGCTCTCTGCGTCGATCAGGTCGATCATGGACGCGTTGACCATCATGCTGATCCCGCACTCCATAAATACGGGATATTTTCTCAGCTTGGCCGTTTCCTCGCAGAACTTGCCGCGGAGGGTGCGCCCCAGGATAAATCTGCCGTCCTTCAGCACATATTTCGCCCGGCGGTTTTCGAGCGTCACATAGGCAATGTCCATCACCGGAACCGTCCGGACTCCGTCCTGCGTGTTGATATAAAGCTCATCGTCCCGGGCCTCCGGATGGATCTTTTCCGTGATCTTCCGGATCACGCGGGCAAATTTGTCCCGGTCGACCGGCTTCAGAAAATAGTAGAAAGCATCTACGTCGTAGCTCTGCACGGCATACTCCAGGCTCGAGGAAAGGAAGATGATATAGCCGGTGTCCTTCATCATGCGAAGCGTCGTTGCGATCTCCATGCCGTTCATATCCGGAATGTACACATCCAGGATATAGACATCAAACCGGCCGGAGCTCCGCACAGACTCCAGCAGCTCTCTCCCGCTCGTAAAGCAGCTGAGCTCATAATTTACCGCGTCCTCTGCCATGATATCCTTGAGAATATCCGAGGTAAGCTCCAGCTGAAGTTCATTGTCGTCACAAATTGCTATTTTCATTCTGCACCCTATGATCCTTTTTGTTCAGCCTCATTGTACCAAATCGAACTTTGGCGGTCAATACCAAAGATAAAGCTTGTTTTTTCTTTCCGCTCTGTTTATAATAATTTGATTCCACTCGAAAAGGAGCAAACGATGGGCACAAGCAGCGCATATTCGGACTTCAGCCGTTATATTGCCGACGAGCTGACGCTGGACGGGCAGACGCTCCCGGCCGTGGCGCAGATCGCCGACCATCTGCCCGGAGGCTTCTTTATCTACCGGGCCTACGGGGACGAGGAGATCCTCTATCTCAACAAGAATATGCTGCGCATCTGCGGCTGCGAGAGCATGGAGCAGTTCTCCGGGCTGACCGGCGGGACCTTCCGCGGCCTCGTGCATCCGGAGGACTATGAAAAGAGCGAGATCGCCATCCGGGACTGCATCGACCGCAGCGAGGGCAATCTCGACTATGTGGAATACCGCATCCGCCGCTACGACGGCAGCATCCGCTGGATCATGGACTACGGCCACCTTGCGCATACCGAACGTTACGGGAACGTGTTCTGCGTATTTGCGGACGATTCCACCGACAAGAATCTCCGCGCGGAGCAGGACCGCCGCGCCGCCCAGGTCATCCGCGGCCTGAGCGAGGAGTACAACTCCATCTATCTCATCGATTTCGAGCTGAAGAAGATGCTGCCCTACTCCCTCAACAACGAGGTTTCGAAGAGCATGCAGTATGCCTTTTCGGGCGCCCGGAGTTATGAGGAGACCGTCCGCGACTTTGCCGAAAAATACGTCGTCCCCGAGGACCGGGAAATGTATCTTCTTGAATCCTCGGAAGCGCGCATCCGGCAGCGGGCCGCGGCGGAGCGGATCTACGGTGTGACCTTCCGGCGCTACAATGAAGCGCACATCATGGAATACGTCCGGATGACGATCGCGCGGGTAGACGACGCCGAGCGCTACAGCCGCATCGTCATGGCCTATAAGGACGTGACCGCGCAGGTAAAGCAGGCGCAGGAGGAGCAGCGCCTGCGGGAGGAGGTCGCGCGGGCGGACGCCGCCAGTCGCGCGAAAACGGCCTTTCTTTTCAACATGTCCCATGACATCCGTACGCCGATGAATGCGATCCTCGGCTACGCCGACCTTGCCCTGAAGCACCTCGACGACCGGGAGCGGCTGGAGGAATGCCTCCGCAACATTGGCGTCTCGGGCGGCTACCTGATGGATCTGATCAACAATGTCCTCGAGATGGCGCGCATCGAAAGCGGCACGCTGGAGCTGAAGGAAGCGCCGGACGATCTGTCCCTCGTGCCGGAACACTGGTCCGCGATCTACGCGGAGGAGGCCCGCAAAAAGGGCCTCACGCTGACGGTCTCTTCGGAACTCCGGCACACCCGTGTCATCCGGGACAGCACCAAGGTCGAGGAGATCTTCCTGAATATTATCAGCAACGCGATCAAATACACCCCTGCGGGCGGAAGCGTCCGCATCCGCGCAAGAGAGCTCCCCTGCGAAAGGGAGGGTTACGCGCGGTATGAGACGGCCGTGGAGGACACGGGCGTCGGCATTTCGGAGGAATTTCTCCCCCACATCTTCGAGAGCTTTTCCCGGGAGCGGAACTCGACGGAGAGCCGCGTTATGGGAACCGGGCTCGGGATGGGCATCGTCAAGCGCCTGCTGGACCGCATGGGCGGCGAGATCCGCATTGACAGCAAGCCGGGCGCGGGCACCTGCGTCACGGTCACGCTGGAGCACCCGATCGCCGCGGAGGACGCCCTGCCCTCCGCCGCGGCAGAAGAAGAGCCGGCGGACGAAGCCGAACGTCTCAAGGGCCGGCGCATTCTTCTGGCCGAGGACAACGAGCTGAACCGCGAGATCGCGGAGGAGCTCCTCACGGATGCCGGGCTTCTCGTTGAATCCGCGGAAGACGGCGCCGTTTGCGTGGACAAGCTTTCAAAGGCCGATGCCGGCTACTATGATGCGATCCTTATGGACATTCAGATGCCGAACATGGACGGCTATACCGCCGCAAGGACCATTCGTGCGCTTGCCGAGCCGAAGAAGGCCAGGATTCCGATCGTCGCGATGACGGCGAACGCCTTTGAAGAGGACCGGCAGAAGGCCGCCGAAGCCGGGATGGACGGCTTTGCCGCAAAGCCGATCCGCATCCGCCGGCTGCTCGGCGAGCTGGAAAGAGTTCTCGGATGAAACAGGAATAAATTGCTGCGGGGTTCCAAAAGGGACCCCGCAGTCTGTTTGCTCTGCAATATTTACTCGATCGAGAGGATCTCCTCAAAGGGGATCCTCTCGCCGCTTTTCATTTCCAGGATGTACCGCAGCGGGTCCACCTTTGCCACGGCCGCCGTGAGCGTGCGGTAGGCGCCGCCCTGCTTGCGCCCGTCGGGCTCAAAGTAGACGACGGTGGCGGAGGGAGCCGTTTTTTCGCGCTCCTGAAGCGCCGTCAGCTTCTCGCTGATGCGCAGCTTCTCCTCCTCGGTCAGCTCGCGCCGCTCCTCCGTGAGCCGGGCCGTCTCCTCGATCGCCGCCCCGTATCCGGTGAGCGCGGCGAAGGGAGAGAACTGGGCGGCGCGGTCCTCCATCGGCATGGGAGGATGGCGGGTGGAAACATGGTGCGGCAGCGTGAGAAGATCGTCGTAACGATGCGGATCCGGTCTCATGCCTTGTGCCCTCCGATCTGTTTGTTCCGGTCACGCCCGGTCGCCTCCTCGCGGTAGCTGGTGCCGTGGAGGAGCATGTTCTTCCCGTATTTTTGGCGGATGGAGAGCATGGTCTGCTGCAGGCGCTTTTCCTTTTCCTCCTGCTGCGCCTCGGCCTCGCGCTCCTGCTGCGTCTGCTCTGCGTCGGTGAAGAGGTCGAGCTGCTCGTAGGCCGGCTCCTGCGCCGGTTCCGAGTCCGCGGGGAGCACATGGTTGGCCACTACATACATGCGCCGCACAAGGAGCTTCGGGTCGACGATGCGGTCATACAGACGGAGCATCGCCTCCACGATCGTTTTCGTTCCCGCGGTCCTGCGCGGGAGATTTTCCGTGCCATGCGCCTGCTTGGGGGCCGTCCGCCCGTAGCGGTCCTGTGTCAGCTCGCCGGTGTAGTCCTCCGTCGCGCTCCCCGTATCGTAGCCGACCGTGAGGACGAGCTGGTCCGTGTCCAGGCGCTTCTCCAGAAGGTCCAGGACGAGCCCGTCCGTCATCTCGCGGACGATCGTGCGGGCCGCCTCGAAGGAATACGGCGCGGAGAGGACCTGCCCCGCGCTGATGCTGTTGCTCTCCGGCCGGTAGGCCTTGATGTCGCGGATCCCGCACGGTTCCCAGCCCCAGGCATGGTCGATCAGGAGCTCGGCGTTCACGCCGAAGAGGCGGTAAAGCAGCTCCTCGTCCCAGCCGAGGCCCGGCGCGCCGACGGAGCAGCGGGCGACGTCCCCCATCGTATCAATTCCGTGTTCCGCAAGCTTTTTTGCGTAGCCCTTCCCCACCCGCCAGAAATCCGTGATGGGCTGATGGGACCAGAGATTGCGGCGGTAGGACAGCTCGTCCAGTTCCGCGATGCGCACGCCGTCCCGGTCGGCGGGAATGTGCTTGGCCCAGACGTCCATGGCGACCTTGCAGAGATACAGGTTGGGGCCGATCCCCGCCGTCGCGGTGATTCCCGTCGTCTCCAGGACATCGTGGATCATCTGCGCGGCGAAGGCGCGGGCGCTCAGCCCGTTCGAGCGCAGGTAGGCCGTGGCGTCGATAAAGACCTCGTCGACGGAATAGACGTGGATATCCTCGGGTGCGGCGTATTTGAGATAGATCTGATAGATGCGGGTGCTGTATTCCATGTAATAGGCCATCCGCGGTGTGGCGGCGATATAATCGAGCTCCAGAGAAGGATCCCGCGCAAGCTCCGCGGCATCGGAGGACTTTCCCTTCATCTCCCGCCCCGGGGCCTTTGCCCTCCTCCGGGCGTTGATCTTCTCCACCTGCGCGACGACCTCGAACAGCCGCGCCCGCCCCGGGATCCCGTACGCTTTCAGCGAGGGCGACACGGCGAGGCAGATGGTCTTCTCCGTCCGGCTGCGGTCGGCCACGACGAGATTTGTCGTGAGCGGATCGAGGCCCCGCTCCCGGCATTCGACCGAGGCATAGAAGCTCTTCAGGTCGATGGCGATGTAGGTCTTGTTTTCCGTTTCCATAGCTGTTTCCGTTAAAAAACGCCGTGCCTCAGGAGAAACGCAGCGGGAGCTCCATGCGGTTGCTCTCCAGAAGCTCCCGGTCGCGCAGGAGCTCCTGCGCTGAGCCGTCCGCCGCGATGCGGCCGTCGGACAGGAGGACGACCCGGCTGCAGGTGTCAAGGATCATGTCGAGATCGTGCGAGGTGATGATCTTCGTGCACTTCAGGGAGCGGATCGTGTTGATGACGATGCGGCGGTTGCAGGGGTCGAGCGCGGAGGTCGGCTCGTCCATGAGGATCACCTCCGGGTCCATGGCGAGGACCGTCGCGATCGCGGCCATGCGCTTTTCGCCGCCGGAAATCTTGTGGTTGTGCCGATGCTTCAGCTCTTCGATGCCGAGCTGCGCCAGGACCGCGTCCACGCGCTTCTCCGCCTCTGCGCGGCTCACGCCGTAATTGAGGGGGCCGAACATCATGTCCTCATAGACCGTGGGCATGAACATCTGGTTGTCGGAATTCTGGAGGACGAAGCCCAGCTTCCCGCGGATGGCGTAGAGGGTCTCCTTTTTCACTTCCGTCCCGTCCACAAGGATGCGGCCGGAGGTGCAGGGCAGGAGGCCGAGCAGGAGCTTCATCAGGGTGGATTTTCCCGCTCCGTTCGCACCGATGAGGCCGACGGTCTCCCCGTCGGCGACCGTGAGGGACAGATCCCGGATCACGGGGCGGCCGGGCTCATAGGAATAAGAAACATTTTCGATCTCGATCATAGCTTACCTCACAAACACTCTGCCGAGCACTTCGGCAATGTTCACGAACCGGAACAGCAGGAAAAGCGCCGCGCTTCCGGCGAGAAACGCCGCGTCCCGGCGGTCAAAGCGCTTGGACGGGGCATAATGGAAATGCTCATGGTAGCCCCGCAGGAGCATCGCCGAATACAGCTCCCGCGCGCGGTCCATGCTCCGGAGAAGGAGCTGGCCCAGAAAGGAGCCCCAGGCCGAAAAGCGGATGCCCTTCTGCCCCGGCGCACGCAGAAGATAGGCGTCCGTCATGACAGCGAGCTCTTCGGTCATAACGCCGACGTAGCGGTACGTCAGCAAAAGGAGCGTCACCAGCAGGCCGGGGACGTGCAGCTTTCGCAGAGAGGCGCAGAGGCTGTCGATCGGCGTGGTCGCGATGAGCAGGAAGGCCGCCATCAGGCAGAAAACGCCCTTGAGAAGCAGCGTGATCATGGAGATCACTCCGCCCGATACGGCCACCGGCCCGAGAACCAGCATCGGCGCCCGGTCAAAAACGGGGTTGAAGAGCCCGACGGCCATGACCAGTGGCAGCACCGCCCGCAGCCGGTAAAAGCAGACCCGCACCGGGATGCCGCTGAGCTGATAGAGCACCACCGGCCAGAGGACCATGACGGCGATGCCGCTGAGGTCATACTTGGGGAAGGAGACCACCGTCAGAATATATGCAATTGTAGCAAGGAGCTTTGCCGTGGGGCTCAGGGCATGGACGGGAGAGCTCCCGGAGGAGAGCTCGTCCATCTGCGCAAGCTCCAGCAAAGCCTGTTCCATTTTATTCATAACGATCCCCGGAACCTGCTAAAATCAGGGGCATCCGTACGATGTCCCTGATTTTGGATATTGTATTTCGTTTCCTGTCCCCGCGCGGGGATCAGGCGTTTTTGATCTTTTTCTTGCGGAAGAAGCCGCCCGCCAGGCAGATGGCCAGAGCGACCCCAGCCACCAGACACGAGCCCACCAGTCCGGAGACCGTCGTCCCCGCGGCGCTCTCGCTGCCGGCAAAGGCATAGTCCGGCAAAATGGCCGTGGACTCCTGGATCTTTGCCGCCGTGTCCGCGGCGGAACTGCTGACGCCGTAATTCTCCTCGTCCAGACCCATGTTTTCCGAATAGCCCGCCTCGCTGTTCCCGAAGAGGGACCACTCCAGCCCGTCGGGGTTGCTGCTGGCAAGGAGGCTCAAGCCCCCGCCAATAACCGCCGCGGCCGCGGCCAGGATCAGGACGGTGGTGCGGAGCGAATGCTTTGCGCGGATCTCGCCGCCCTGGAGATCGACATCCCGGATCAGCTCCGGGCGCGCCTCATAGACGAAGCAGAGCACCGCGGCCGTGACCAGGCCTTCCACAAGGCCGATGGCGAGGTGGATGGGCTGCATCAGCGCCACGAAGGCCCCGAAGGGCAGCTCCGTAATGCCGGAAAGGCTCGTCTCAAGCACGACGGAAAAGGCGCCGAGCTGCAGCGTGACCACGCAGCCGAGAACGGAGGCGGCAATGATGCGCGCTCTCTGGCCGGCCTTGCCCTGTCCAAAGAGGTGTCCGCGCAGAATAGGGCGCCAGATGAGACAGTAGCCGACGAAGCAGCCGTAAAAGGCCATGTTCCACACATTGGCCCCCAGAGCCATCAGCCCGCCGTCGGCAAAAAAGAGGCACTGGATGGCAAGGATGACGATCATCGAAAGGAAGCCTGCCTGCGGGCCGAGAAGGGCCGAAAGCAGCATGCCGCCGCAGATGTGCCCGGAGGAGCCCGTGCCCGGGATGGTGAAGTTGATCATCTGCCCGGCAAAGACGAGGGCCGCCGTTACGGCCATCGTGGGCAGCTTCTCGGGATCGTTTTCTTTTTTAATGCTGCGGACCGACATTCCGGCGGCAACGCCGGACGCGGCATACATCGCTGCCGCAACGGCCGGGGCCAGCAGCGCATCTGCCATATGCATAAGAGAGCCTCCGAAGGAAAAGTTTTTTGATGGATCAAGCTTACCATCGGCCGCTTCGCCCCGCAAGCCCCCTGGGGGGATAAAATTTTGTCTTTCTTTCTGATTATTTTTCGAGCGCCTTCCGGAGGACCGCCTCCGCCTCGGCAAGCGACAGGCCGTTTGCCCGGGCCAGCGCGGCAAGGTCCTCGTATTCGGCCTTCTGCCGGGTGACGCCCATACCGGACCCCGTCTTTACCCGGACGCTCCCCAGCTCCGTCTCGACGGGAGCCGTCGTACGCTCCAGCACATAGCGGCTGCAGCTCTGGCGGCGGACGCCGAGCGTCGTCGTGTGCTTCAAAAGGAGGCCGGCAAGCCGGTCCGCATCCTCCGGCAGGCAGAGGACGCTCAAAAGGATCCCCGGGCGGGACTTTTTCATGCCGATCGCCTGGGTATAGACATCCCGGGCGCCGGCTTCGAAGAGGACCTCCATGGCATAGCCGACGGCCTCGCCGGTCATATCGTCCAGATTGCATTCCAGCTTGACGATCTCCTCGCGCCCGCCGTCGCACTCGCCGAGAAAGGCGCGGACACAGTTGGCCCGGTCAAACTCCTTGCTGCCCATGCCGTAGCCGATCTTTTCCGTTCGCATGACCGGCCGGTCGCCGAAGCGGGTGACAAAATGCTTCAGAAGCGCAGCTCCCGTAGGCGTGCAGAGCTCGCCCGCGACCGAGCCGCCGTAGGTGGGGATGCCCTCAAGAAGAAGCGCCGTGGCAGGCGCCGGAACGGGCAGAATGCCGTGCGCACAGCGCACATTTCCGCTGCCGACGTGCACGGGGCTCGCCACGATCTCGTCGGGCGCAAGCTGCTCCATCAGCATGCAGACGCCCACCACGTCCGCGACGGCGTCCAACGTTCCGACCTCGTGGAAGTGGATCTCCGTGACCGGCTTTCCGTGGACGCGGCTCTCCGCGTCCGCAATGCTGTCATAGACGGCCCGGGCGTCCGCCTTCACCCGCTCGCTGACCGGAAGGGAGGAGATCAGCGCGGCAATGTCCGCGGGATGCGCGTGAAAATGGCCGTGCGCATGGTCATGGGTGTGCTCATGGTCCTCGTGCTCATGGGAATGCTCATGGCCGTGAGCGTGGTCGTGGTCATGGTCGTGGACATCGTGGGAGTGTTCCTCTTCCCCGTTCACCGTGATGCGCAGATGCGTGCCGCAAATGCCGCACGATTCGGCCGGGACCGCCTCGGCGCGCAGCCCGGGGATCCCCAGGCCGTTCAGCCGGGCAAGAAACGCGCTCCGGTCGGGGCAGAGCTCCAGCAGGGCGGCCATCAGCATGTCGCCCGCGGCGCCCATATTGCATTCGAGATACAGTGTCTTCATGCGGCATCCTTTCCGTTTTCCAAAGCAAACGCGGTATTTCCTACGGGAGAGAGCTTCGCCTGCTCCAGGGCAAGCGTGACGGCCGGGCACAGCAGCAGATGGATCCCGGCGCCGACCGCCGTAGACAGGAAATAGGCCGTGACAAAGGCCTGAAAAGTAAACGCGCTCCCGCTGAGCCCGAAGAGCACTGCCTTGGCCGCGCCCCCGGCGAACCGGCCGGCCACCATGGCGACGGCCATGCTCAGAAGGATCGCGGGCAGGTGGCTCTTAAAAAGCTTTTTCGCGAACAGTGGATAGAGGCAGCCGGTCAAAAGCCCGTAGACGGCAAGCTCCGGCGCCATCGGGATGGCGTTGACCGCTATCGGAATTCCGAAAACGGCCATCCGCAGCAGGGGCAGGATCAGCCCGACGGCACAGCCGTAGGCCGGGCCCAACGTCAGCCCGGCCAGAAAGGCCGGAATATGCATCGGGCTGATGCCCTGCATCAAAACCTTGACCTGGCCGAGAAACAGCGGGAGCACGAGGCCCATCGCGATATACAGGGCGGCCAGCAGAAGCCGGTAAAGGCGGTCGTGTTGGTTCATACGGTTCGCTCCTCCGCGTGGTGATTTTGGCAGGTTCTCCGGTCAGGAACCGAAAAACCGGATAATGTCCGCAACGGCGAGGGCGCTGAGCTGCGGATCCTTGAACTGGTGGTCGGCCTTTTCCACGGCAAGGTAGGTCATGGCGTTTTCGTGGGCAAAGGCGCAGGTATTCTCGGGCGGCACCACCTCGTCCTTCGTGCCGTGGAGAATAAGGATATCGTCCATATAGTCGCTGTAGTCCCAGCCGGTCACGTCGTTCGCCTCCAGCTCGGCAAGAAAGGCGGGCGTGATATTGATCTTCTTCTCAAAGCCCACCGGGACGTCCTTCCCCCGCGCGAGCTTTTCCAGATCCTCCGCAGAAAGGAGGCTGCTTTTCGTCACGGCGTGCATGGGAAGCGCCGGGCAGCGGAGCGCGATCTTTTCATACGGGCTGCCCCTGCGGTGCAGGTAGACAAGCGTCATATAGCCGCCGAAGCTGCTCGCGATGCAGAAGAGCTTCTGCGCGCCGAGCGAGGCGCGGGCATAGCGGATCACGATGTCCAGATATTCCTCGCAGAGGCCGAGCGAGAGCTTCTTCTTTACGTCTCCCCCGTGGCAGGGCCAGTCAAAGCAGAGGACGGCGGAGCGCTTCTCCTTGCCGAGCAGCTTCTCGGCGAACATGCGGTGGAAGGCGCTCTCCTTGCTGCCGCAGAAGCCGTGGCAGGCGATGACAGCGCTTTCGATCCCGCGGGGCTGATTGCAGTACAGCTTGCATTTGATGCTGTTTCCGTTTTCGTTGATGTCAAAATATTTTTCCATAGTTCCCGATTCCGAAAGTTCGGCATTTTCAAGCATTGTACCATTTTTCCGTGCCGCAATCAAGGAGCACTTTGCCGTCAAAAAAAGATCCCCCGCCGGGAGGATCTTTTTTGAAACATTACCTTATTATTCGTTTTCGCTGACCCAGCTTCCGTTGTACATCGTCCGCAGGACTTCCGTGTCGAGAATGTCGGTGCCCTCGGAGGCGATCATGTCCCGGCTGAGGACCACGAGGTTAGCCTGCATCCCGGTGCCGAGCGTTCCGAAGGAGTCTTCCTTGAACATCTGCCAGGCTCCGCCCGAAGTCATGACGGCCAGAGCCTCCTCATTGCTCAGGCGCTCGTCGGCGCCCAGAAGCGTTGCTTCGTCGCCGCTCGTTTCCATCCGGTTGGTCAGAATATAGAAGCAGTCGATCGTGTCGTAGGTGAAGGAGGAGCCGTAATCCGTGCCGAACGAGCAGCTGACGCCGGCGTCCAGGAAGGACTTGACCGGATATTCCTCCTCGGCCCTTTCGCGCCCGAGTGCGACGACCTCGGTCTCCTCATAGAAGCCCGTACCTTTGACGCCCCACGGGTTGACGTTGGCCACCATGTTCAGCTCGGCCATCTTTTCCATCGTTTCCGGCTGCACGACCTGGAGATGCGTAATGGTGTTGCGGCATTCCTTGACCGCGTCTCCGATCTCCTCATAGGCCATCTCCACGACCTTCACCACGTTGGCGCTGGCCTGGTCTCCAATTGCGTGGAAGTGGACCTTCATGCCGGCGGAATTGGCCTTGACGACGATCTCGGTCAGCTTGGCGAGGTCCTCGTCCGTCGACCAGCTGCTGGCGCCGTAGTAGTCCGGATCCGACTCATAGGACTCGGTCAGGTAGGCCGTGCCTCCCTCGACAACGCCGTCCATAAAGATCTTGATGTCCGTCACTTCGAAGTCGCCGCCCGCGGTGGCGTCGCGGCATTCGATGGCCTTGTCAACAAGATCCATTGCATCGTCCCGGTTGCTGACGATGAAGGAGCCCTGCGTGTAGGCCGTGAGCCTTCCTTCCTGATCCAGCATCTCGTAGGCGTCAAGCATCGGAGTATTGTAAAGGTCGGCCTTGTCGTTGATCATGGCCTCGTTATAGGCCGTATAGCCCAGGGAGGCATACTCCGCCTGCGCGCTCAGGATTGGCTCGATCATGTCTTCGGCCGTCACGACGGGGAGCGCCTTGAGAGGGAGCGTCGTGGCATTGTCGCGCAGGCAGCCGTTGGGGGTGCCGTCCTCGTATGTTTCAATGGTTCCGCCGGCCGGGGCGACGGTATCGGCCGTGATGCCGGCAAGCTCGAGCGCAGCCGTGTTGCACCAGACGCTGTGTCCGTCCGAGGAGGTGGCAATGATGGGCTTGTCCGTGTCGATCGCATCCAGGAGGTCCGCCGTCGGGCAGCCGTCTTCAAAAGAACTGCCGATCCAGCCGCTGGCCTTGTAGTACTCCCGGCCGGGATTGGCCGCGATAAAGTCCGCAATGATCTGAACGCATTCCTCCTGCGTGGCACCCAACGGGATCTGCGCGGCGCTGAGCTTGGCGTCCCAGCAGCTGGCGGCATGCGTGTGGGCGTCGATGAAGCCGGGGATGACCGTCTGCCCGTCTTCAAGGGCAAGGACCTCCGTTTCGGCGCCGACATAGGCCTGCACACCGTCTTCCTCGCCGGAATAGACGATCACGCCGTCCCGGATCGCGAGGGCCTCGACCGTCTGATCCGCCATCGCATAGATCTTGCCGGTGATGACACAGTCTGCCGCCTCTTCGGCGGACGCGCCCGCGGCACCGAGGCTGAGCGCGAGGGCAAGAGCCGCAGAAAGGGCCAGAGTTTTTCTGAATTTCATACGAATTTCCTCCGCTTCTGTTTTTAAATTTGCTTGAGATTTTATCACTTTTCCGCCGGTGTGTAAAGCCCGGCTGCACCTCCGACCGGGATCTGCAGGATGCCGTAGCCGTGCCGGCCGGTCCCGCTCCACATTTTTGCAATCACGCGTTGGATCGCGTCTCCCTTCTGTTCCAGCTCCAGACGCTCCATCAGGCGGGAAGCGGTCGCCCCGGCCTCCCGGGTGGGCTGCCCGAGGTCCTCCTTGAGGTAGATCTGCAGCTGAAGCGAGGCGGGAATGAATTCCGCGGGTTCTGAAACATCCATTCCCTGCGCCTCCGCAAACGCCGCATCAACGAGATAACCCCAGCGGATCGGCCGGTCCTGCTGCACCGGAAGGCCCAGGCTGCAGGCGGATTCCACGACGGGAAGCCACCGGTTCCAGTCCTCCAGGCGGCCGAGGACGCGGACGTCCTCCGTAAAGATGCTCCCCTCCGTATGGGGCAGAAACCAGGCCGCCCTCCCCTGCGTCAGGCGCCAGTTGAGCGGAGAGGAAAAGCATGTCCGGATCTCTTCCATTTCCCGGCTCCGCTGCAGCGTCGCCTGAAGGAAACGGATCTGCTGCTCCGTGTCCTTCTGCCGCGCCGCCTCCAGCGCCGTGAGCTCGTCCAGGCTCTCCGCATGCAGCGCATCAAAGACCTCGCCCGCGGAAAAGCCCTGGTTCTGCAGCTTCAAATACTCGATCACGGTCGCCGACTGGCGGAAGTCAAAAAAACGGTAGCCGTTCTCCTCCTGGACGGATTGGATCAGGCCCTTTTTTTCGCAGTACTTGAGCAATTCCGGTGTAACACCGAGTTTCCTGGCAAAATTTCCGATCTGATAAAAGCCGATTTTCCGCATAAGTGGTTTTCCTCCGTATTCGATGTGCTCTCTTTGCGGTTATTATAACATAAAATTCCTGTTCCGGGGGAATTTTTTTACGTTTCCGGTTTTCTCCTTGACTCGGTGCTGCATCGAATGTTAGCATTTTCCCGTTATATTAAAAACAAGAAGGAGAGATTTCTTATGGAAAACATTTCCCGCCGCAGCTTCCTTAAGGGCATCGCCGCCAGCGCAGCCGGCGTTGCCGCAGCAAGCCTCGCCCCCGCCTTTGCTTCCGCCGACGAGGCCGAAGTCAAAGAGGCCGTTGAAAAGCTGGAGTTCTCCTGGAAGGGCAGCGAACCCGATGTCCCTTATGAAAAGGTCGTCGCCGCCTATGACACGGAAGTCCTCGTTGTCGGTTCCGGTACCGCCGGCTGGCCGGCCTTCGCTTCCGCTCTGGAAAACGGCGCCAAGGCCATCCTTATCGAGCGTGGCCAGGCTCTGGGCGCTCCGAAAAACGACGTCGGCGTTATGAACTGCCGCCTGCAGCAGGAGTCCGTCAAGGAGTTCCCGTATCTGGCGATGGACAAGTTCGAAGTCGTCAAGGACATCGTGCGTTACTCTGCCAGCGACATCGACCAGCGCATCTGGATGAACTGGGCCGACGAGTCTGGCGAGCTGGGCGACTGGTACACGGATCTGCTCGAGAGCAGCGGCAAGTTCAAGATGTGGCATGAGGCCAGCGTAGGCAATTACGAGGGCGGCAACCGCGACAAGGCCTATGCCACCGGCCTGAGCCCCGAGACCATCGTGGAAGGCGCCACGACGACGGAAGTCCTGCAGGAGTACTGCGAGGGTCTGGGCGGACAGTGCATGACCGAGACGACGCTCGTCAAGCTCGTGAAGAACGACGACGGCCGCGTCATCGGCGCCATCTGCACGGATGCTGAAGGCCACTATATCCTCATCAACGCCTCCAAGGCCGTCATCCTCGCCACCGGCGGCTACCGCGGCAACACTGAGATGCTCATGGCCCGCCAGCCGGTCACAATGAAGCTCGCCTCCCGCGTCGGCAGCGCCGACAACGGCTCCGGCATCAAGGCCGCCCTCTGGGCCGGCGGACACATGCAGGACAGTGCCCTTTCCATGTTCTTCAACCGCACCGCGATCAAGCCGGATCAGGTCTCCGGCTACGACGCCGCCGGCAAGACTTTCTGGTTCGGCGAGCAGCCCTTCATGAAGGTCAACCTCCGCGGTGAGCGTTTCTGCAACGAGTCCGGCCTCTATGAGTATCTGACGCATTCCGTCGCCCTCCAGCCGGAGATGACCTATTGCGACATCTGGGACTCCACCTTTGCCGAGGACGTAGACCGTTTCGACATGGTCGGCTGCTGCCGCCTCGAGCCGTTCGACAACGGAGCTCCCTCCAACTGGACCTTTGAGCGTGCCTGGAGCGCCGTGGAAGGCCTTATCGATGAAGGCTATGTCATCAAGGCGGACACGCTGGAAGAGCTGGCCGAGAAGCTGGGTCTCCCGGTCGAGACCTTCCTCAAGACCGTCGAGCGCTACAACGAATTCGAAGCCCAGGGCCACGACGACGACTTTGGCAAGGTCGCTTACCGCCTCTCCCGCATCGACACGCCTCCTTACTACGGTGTCCGCACCTCCGCATGGCATCTGACCACGCTGGACGGCGTCATCGTTGACCCGGACAACCGCGTTCTCGACGACGACTGCAATCCGATCCCGGGTCTCTATGCCGCCGGCGACGTCACCGGAGGCCGCTTCGCTCATGTCTACCCCAACCTCTGCACGGGCCTTGCCTGCGGCCAGTCCATGACCTCCGGCCGCCATGCCGGCCGTCTGGCTGCCATGGAAGAAGCCGTTGAGATCCCCGAAGTCGAAATTGGCGGCGAGGCTGCCATCGAGACCGTTGAGGCCGGCGACGGAAACGGAACCTACTCCGCCGTTGCCACCGGCATGGGCACCGTCAAGGTCACCATCACGTTCGTTGACAGCACGGTCTCCGACGTGGAGATCGACTACCACGAAGAGACCGTCGGCATCGGCCAGGATGCCGCTCCCAAGCTCGCCGTTGCCATCAAGGAGCAGAACACGCCGGAGGTCGACGGAATTTCCGGAGCCTCCCTCACCTCTGCCGCCGTTGTCAAGGCCGCCAAGAGCTGCTTCGAGCAGGCCGGCGTCGCCTACTGAGAGATCTCCGATCAGATCCGACCCCAAAGATGAAAAGGGGCAGCATGGTTTTTCCATGCTGCCCCTTTTGCGTTATGTCCGATCATTTCTCGCCGAGATCTGTGTATCCTGCTTCCATTTCAAGAAGTTTTTCCTTCTTCCCGATGCCGCCGGCATATCCGGTCAGGCTGCCGTCGGCTCCGACGACACGGTGGCACGGAATGATCAGCGAGATGGCGTTGTGCCCGACCGCTCCGCCGACGGCCTGCGCCGACATGGTCGCTGTTCCCCTCTGCTTTGCGATCTGGGCCGCGATCTCTCCATAGGTCATCGTCTTCCCATAGGGAATCGTGAGCAGGATTTCCCATACGGCCTTGCGGAATTCCGTGGTCTTCATCTTCAGGGGCGGAGTAAAGCCCGGCTCCTTTCCGCTGAAATAGAGGTCCAGCCAGCGGTCCGCCTGTGCGAAGACCGGCAGCGGCCGTTCCTTGTGTTCGGCATCCAGCGTATCGGCAAAGTATTTCTGCCCGTCAAACCAAAGCCCCGTCAGGTGCTCCCCGTCCGAGGCCATTGTGATCCCGCCCAAAGGCGACCGGTAGCGGTGAATATATTCCATGGCAATTACCCTTCCTTCCATTCCGTCATTTCCGGAAGCTTCAGCCTGATCTCGTCTATGAAGCGCAGCTCGGCACTTTCCAGCGAAGCCGTCCGGCCCTTCACATGCTCCATGCGGGCGGCCATGGCGGAATCCACGCTGACGGAGGCTCCCTCTTTGATCGGCACGATGTAGATCGTCAGAGGATGCTCGGCCAGCTGCTCACGATAGCAGTCCAGACGGATATCCCAGGGCTGGCCGTTGCAGAAATTGTCGCTGACCATTTCGCCGTTGATAAAAGCCTGGGCAATGTTGCCGATGCAGCTGACGCGCAAGAGCACGGTCTTGTGCCCGAACAGCGTCTCCTGCGGGATCGCAAGGCTCCAGCGGCCGGGGCCGACCTGCGTGCACGCAACAGGCCGGGCAGAGGATCGGGCCTTGAAACGTCTGCCCCCGAACGGTCCGATGCGGAGCTCCGCATCGTCCGGCGCCGGGAATGTCAGCACGGCCGGATCCTCTGCCTCCGTTTCCAGAAAGGCTTCGGTACCGTCCCAGAGAATGCCGCTGTCCGACAGCACGGCAAGATCCTGCCCTTCCCGGCAGATGTGGCTGAAGCGCATCGCCTGCTCACGGGGCAGCAGGATGATCCGCTTCCCGTTTACCCGGAAGTCGCTCACGGTGTCCGGCGCAGGACGGATCACGATTGCATTCTCCTCCTTGTCTGCCGCGATTCCTTCCGCCTGCAGCACGTCCGCTGCGGCGAACCGCAGCTCCGGCTTCATGCCCCGAGGGATCTGAAAGAACCAGACCTCCTGTCCCTGAATGTGCAGCCGCGTCACGGGCTGCACCGTAGCCTGCTTCAGCATAAGGCCGCCCATATCCAGGTAAAAGGGCAAGATCGCATTCTCGCCGGATGCGAGATCCACGGTAAACCGCAGCTCTTCGTCGGCCAGAGTGAGCTTCACTTCCTCGCCCTGCCGCTCCGGCATGGCCAAGTGATCCTGAAAATTGTTGAGGAACAGGAACCCGCTCTTCCCCTTCATGCGCACGCAGCAGCGCAGGGGCGCCGTGTCTTCCGGCTGCATGTCGTTCGCCGAGTCCGGCAGCACGGTGGAGCTGCCGAGCAGATCGTCCGCAAACGTTACGCAGAAGTCATGCAGCGTACGCAGGCGATAGTAGGACTCCCGACGCTGGCCGAACTCGCCGATGGGAGCCTGATAGTCGTAGGAGCGTTTGTTGACCTGGCCTTCATTCAGGAAGGGGGTGCGCCGGCCGGTGGGCGTAGTGCCGCCGCGGTACATATAGTACCCCAGCAGGGAGCAGCCGGATCCCAGCTTGATGTTGGCCAGGGCGTCCACGCTTTCGGCAGGCAGCGTAAAACGGTAATTGTAGGAGCACATCATCCCTCCCATCATCTCGCAGCAGGCATAGGGCATAGACTCCGGCTGATAGCGCGGCTCAAAATTATAGGTCTTCGGCACCGCATTGCTGTGGTTGTCCCGGTAGATATATTCCGGCGTGCAGGGATGCTCGCCGGTGTGGCTGTAGAAGATCCAGGGCCAATAGGCATAACCGCCCCACAGGGGCAGCACCTCGTCCGCAGGTGCCATAGCCCCGCCCCAGGCCGTGCAGGTATAGAAGGGGGCGATCAGGCCTTCCTCCATTGCGATCTTCTTCAGGGCTCGGATGTGGTCCTCGCCGTCCTCGCCCCCGTTGACCCACTCGTTGGAAACGCCGGTCGTCGTCTCCCAGGGAGCCGAGGAATGCATATATTCGTTTTCAAGCTGAATGCCGATGACCGGGCCGCCCTGGGAGAAATACAGTCCGTTTACCTGGCTGTGAATGGCGGCATACAGCCTGCGGGTATAAAAAAGGTAGCCTTCGTCATTGCTGCGTACCTCAAAAGGCATGCCATACAGCCAGTCCGGCAGGCCGCCGTTGCGCATTTCTCCGTGGTCAAACGGCCCGATGCGAAGGATCACCATCAGGCCGTGCTTTTTGCACAGCGTCAGAAAGCGCCGAAGATCCCTGCAGCCGTCAAAGCGGAATACTCCCTGCTCCTCCTCGTGCACATTCCAGAATACGTAGGTAGCCACAATGTTGATTCCGCCGCACTTGGCCTTCCGCAGGGTATCTTCCCACTGGTCCGGGCGGACACGGCAGTAATGGATCTCACCGGTGATGCCGAAGAAGGGTTTCCCGTCGATCACCAGCCCCTGATTTGACACGGCTATGCTGTGCCCAAAGCGGTTTTCTGCCGAAAACTTCTCGCCGAGCATAATTTTCTGTTCCTCGCGGCATTGCCGCAGATCAAATTCAACCATTTCCGACTCCTCCGTTTTAGGACCGATGTTCCTCCAACTGCTTTTTCCGGTTCACCATTCCGCAGATTCCAGCTGGCGGCTGATATCCCGACCGCCATAAAGGATTCTGGCAACAGAAACCGTCTGAGAGTCGGAATCCACTGTATATAAAAGCAGATAATTTCGTACTGTTATAAATCTCAAGCCCTTGCTTCTCCAAGGTTCGCTCCTATAAAGCGGGTTTCTCTCCGGCATAATTTCCAAAGAACGGGCCGCCGACAGGATTCGATTTGCGGTGTTGGAAGCGTTGGCAGGAGAGAGAAGAGTATAGGCAATATATTCATAGATCTCATGCAGATCGTTTCGTGCCCGTTCGGTATAAACAAGTTTCATATTCCGTACAGCTTCCGCATTTCTTCTTCCACGGAATCGGCGGAGATAACTCGGCCCGCTTCAATATCATTGATTCCCTTCTGTATCTCCATGTTGATCTGCTCCTCGGTCATGCTCCCCATCGAAACAGGAACAGAAACAGGGATCGTCATATCAAACGGTATGCCCCTGTGCATAACGATCTGCTTCAAGAACATGCCGATTGCATTGGACATCGGTATGCCGAGCTGATCAAGGATCGCTTCGGCGAGTTCCTTTGTCTCCGGATCCACTCTGGTGTATATATTAGCGGTTCTGGCTGCTGCTTTGGCCATAAAATTTACCTCGCTTTCATTAATTAAGACGATTGTAGCACAAATGATTGCGAATAGCAAGCAAAGCCGGTGCCCGAGAGGACACCGGCATAAACGCCCGAAGGCGGAGCTTTTGGTCTGCCTCTTCGGGTTGGCGAGGTGGGCAGTTTACCTCGGGAGGCTGTTCCTTTCTCCGAGAACGATCTTATCAGCTTTCGCTGAAATCGGCCCGAAAATTTTGTGAGCATTCTGTAAACAGAAAATGGGGCCGCAATGAACAGCCCCATTCTTATTTCTTTTCTGCCTCAGTCAAAGGCGACCGTGAAGTCGATATTGTAATGCTCGGAGAAGTGCACGTGGAGGGTGCGGTCCGTCACATTGGCGGCCGTGATAAAAACGGACTCCCAGGAATGGTTGTCGATGCGCTCCTGCCAGGTATAGCTTGCCTTCTCCTCGATCTGGGCTGCGGCTGCTGCAGCGGCGCCTTCGGGATCCTCGGCGGCCGTCAGCCTGTTATATCCGATCATCTCATACAGCTCGGGTACGGCATACTCGGGGTCGACATCCGTGTGATAGAACTGGTCATAGGCGCCTGCCTTCATCATCGTGAAGATATCCTCTTCCGTGCGGACGAAGGGCTTAAGCGCAAGCTCATGGGAAAGGCGCAGCTCGCCGCAGCCAAGCGTTTCCATGGCATAAAGCTCATCGTTCAGGAAGAAGTTGGCATTGTACTCGGCCTCCTGCCAGAGCACCCGGTTGGCACCGAACTCGATGACCACGCTGCGGCCGTTCGAATCCGTGAGCATGAAGGACTGCTCAAAGCCTATAACCGTGAGGTCATACCAGTCATAGTCGTCCAGATGCTCGAGGATCTCGTCGATCGTGGCATATTGAGAAAGCATCGTCTGCATGAAGGTCTGGGTGCAGCGGCGCGGAGCGCCGGGGTTGGTGGACGTGCAGTTCAGGCCCTCCTCATAGGGGCGGATATTGGTCTCGCAGTAGAGGCCCGCCTCACTCATGACGTCGCAGCAGAGATAGGGAACAGCCGCGAGCACCTCGGGGCGGATCTCATAATCCTCCGTCCAGGCATCGAAGGAAGAGGGGCTGTTTCCGATGCCAATGGTGCGGATCGCGCCGGCATTGTTGCGGACGATGAAGGCCGGAGAATCGCTGCAGTAGAAGTCATAGTCGCGGCCCACGTAGACCTTGCCGTCCACAAGGACGCGAACGGCGGAGCAGCCGCCCATCTCGAGATCGTACTTGCTGAGATACTCGGCGCCGGCATCGAAATCAAACTCGTTGTAGGTCAGCTCGATCACGCGGTCCTGCACGACCTTGTATTCGGGCTCGGCCGTTCCGGCAGCATCGTCGGCCGCAGCGGAGACCGCCATACCGGTGCACAGCATCAGAACGGCAAGAACAAGGGAAAGAATTCTGCGCATTTTCATTTTTTCATTCTCCTTTGAAAAGATTCTATAAGTGGATCTGTAAGCTTTCATTTTCGCTGACACGACCAAGTACGCAGGGAGGACAGCCGGCGTTACAGTCTCCTTCCGTTTTAATTATAAAACCCGCTGCCGCTTGATTTGCCTTCCCCGATATGATAGCATAGGCTTATTCTTACGCAGGAGGCCGGATCCATGAAAATTCTTCTTCCCGTCCCGCAGATCCTCCAGAATCCGGAGCTGCCGAACGGCTGCGAGATCACGTCGCTCTGCGAGGTGCTTCAATATCTCGGCTTCCCTGCCGACAAATGCACGCTCGCCGACTGCTATCTCCCCCGCAGCAGATTCTGGTACGGCACAGACCCGGACGCGCAGTATATGGGCGACCCGCATCGGGACGATGGCTCTCCGGAAACCGGATATTACTGCTTTGCCGGCCCGATCGTTGCGGCTGCCGAACACTATTTCCGCGATCTCCGGGCGGAAACGCGCTTCCGCCCGGTCGACCGCACCGGGAGCGGCCGGGAGGAACTGGAGGCCTTGCTTTTGGAGGGGCATCCGTTCATCTTCTGGGCTTCGCTCCATTTTGAAGATATTCAAAGCGATCCGCTCGGAGGTTACCTGCTGCCGAACGGGACTTACCACAAGCTCTTTCACCAGCTGCACTGCATGGTCTGCTGCGGAATGGACGAGGACAGCTTTTTCATCGCCGATCCCCTTGATTTCAACCGTCAGGTCGAAAAGAGCCGGTTTATGAAGATCTATCGCCAGCTGGGCTCGCGTGCCGTCGCGATCCTGCCGGCGGACGAGCTTGGGTCATGACCTTTTCTGTCAAAATGCCACAACAAAGCGCCCCCGGATCTCCGCATTTGTCTGCAGGGATCCGGGAGCGCTCTATTTATCTCTTTGACTTACTCTCCGTAGACCCATTCACCCCCGGACATGGTGCGGACGATCTCGGTCGAGACGATATCGTCATCCGGTACGGTCAGAATGTTTTGGCTGAAGATCACCAGGCTGGCTTCCTTGCCGACATCCAGAGTTCCCGCTCTCTCCTCGCGATGGAGCTGATATGCCACGGTCTTCGTCATGGCGTCCAGCGCCTCCGTGCGGGACAGGCACTCCTCCGGGTTCAGCGTGCTTTCGGGATCGTTATCATCCGCCGTTCGGGCCGTCAGGACGTGATAGCATACCATAGATTTATAGATGACAGATCCGCCGTAGTCGGTACCGAAAGAGGCCGTCACGCCGCTGTCCAGGAAGCTCTTCATCGGATATTCTTCGGAAGCGCGCTCCTCGCCGAGGAACACCACCTCGGTCTCATCATAGAAGCCGTCTGCCTTGTAAGCCCAGGGATTGAGAACGGCGATCATGTTCAGCTCGGCCATCTCCGTCATGGTCTCATCCTGCACGACCTGCAGATGAGTGATCGCGTTCCGGGCGTCCAATACGCTTTGGCCGATCTCTGCATAAGCGCGCTCCACGCACTCCACGGCATCCGCCACAGCCTGGTCGCCAATGGCATGGAAGTGGACCGTCAGGCCGGCTTCGTTTGCCTTCACGATGATCTGAGTGAGCAGATCCAGATCCTCCGCCTCGGTCCAGCGGCCGGCGCCGTAGTAATCTTCCCTGTGTTCATAGGACTCGGACATGTAGGCGGTTGCGCCTTCAATGACGCCGTCCATATAGATCTTGATCGTGGTCAGCTCGAAACGGCCGCCGGCCGTCTGTTCCTTCAGCGCGATCGCGGTATCCAGAACTTCCAGCGCATCCTCGCTGTTGTTGAGCACGAAGCCGCCCTGCACATCCAGGATCAGTTCGCCCGCCTGATCCAGTTCCTCATATGCCTCGGCCAGAGGAGCCTGCACGGGGTCAGACTGCTCATTGGCAATGATCTCAATATAGCTGGTGTAGCCATTGGAAGCATACAGTTCCTGCGCCGTTTTGATGTTTTCCTTGTAGGTCTCCACGCTGGTCAGAGGAAGCGCATTTTTGATCATGTACATGGCAGTATCGCGGAAGCAGCCGTTGGGCTCGCCGTTCTCGTCGAGCTCGATCGTGCCGCCCTTGGGCTGCGGGGTGTCCTTCGTCACGCCGGCCAGTTCCATCATGGCCGTGTTGACCCAGTAGCTGTGGCCGTCGGCAGAAGAGAACATCATCGGCTTGTCGGCACAGATCGCGTCCAGGATGTCCGCAGTCGGGCAGCCGTTTTCAAAAGCGGAATTGATCCAGCCCTTGCCGATATAGACGGTTTCATCCGGATTGTCCGCCACATACTGCGTAATGATGTCAACGCATTCGCTCAGCGAACGGTTCGGAGCCACGGAAAGGTCGCAGGTCTTGCCGCTCAGAGCCGTCATAACCGCAGCCACGTGGGTATGGCCGTCGCCCAGGCCGGCCGTAACCAGCTGGCCTTCCTCAAGCGTCGTGATCTCCGTGGCGTCGTCAATATAAGCCTGAACGCCGGCTTCGTCTCCGGCATAGGCAATGGTATCGCCCTCAATTGCAAGCGCTTCCACATATTCGTTTCCGGTGTAGATATTGCCGAGGATCACCTTGTCGGCAGCATCTGCAAAGGCAGCGGATGCCGTAGAGAGGAGCATCGCGCCGGCACAGAACAAACTGAAAATTTTTTTCATGCCGTTATTTCTCCTTATTCGTATTTTGACCTTGCTGCAGTCCAATATAGCACACCGTTCCGTAAAATCCAAACATTTATTTTTGCATAAAGATCACGCAGCGCGCTTTTGCTGAAGAACAGGGATCAGGATCCCGCCAAGGGTGTTCCCTGCCGTTATCACCAGGAGCCGCAGCAGAATATCAAGGGAAAATCGCCCGGCCAGGCTGAAATAAAACATATCGGCAATGCAGTGCTCAAAGCCGCAGAGAATAAAAACCGAAACGCAGGCAAAAAGAATGAGCGGATTCGTCGTTTTTTTATAGCTGTCGACGGCTCCGTACATCAGGATCCCGCAAAATACGCCCAGCAGCAACAGGCTCAGCAGAGAGTCGCCCTCTTTTCCCGCGCAGAGCTGCTGCGCCTTTTCCGCGATTCCGGAGACCCGCGTTGCACGCAGGGCAAGCGCCGACATAAAGGTTCCGAAATAGTTTCCGCACCAGATTACGGCAAGCTCTGCCCAATACTGCTTCGGCTGCGTCACGGCATAGCCGACCTTGCCGGTAAAAAGATTCAGCCCCTGCGCACAGATCAGATACAGCCCGACGGCGAAAAGCAGCGCTCCCGCGATCCGGTCGTCCAGAGAGAGATACACGGTCCCTCCGATCGCGATCGCGGCCCCGGCTCCCACTGCCCCGCAAAACGTTTTCCAATACGACATAAAAATACCTCCGTTCCCCGGAGGCAGAAAAAAGGCCGCCGGGCATTTTCTTTGCCCAGACGGTCGGCTTATCCGCTGTCCGGCTCCCCGTGGTCGATTCCACTTCCGTCAGTCACCGGACACAAAGTTAATATATCGGATTTTGGTGGATATTGCAAGGAAAATTTCGATGATTTAAGGAAAAAGTGCCTCAAAGGCTTGAAATCTTGTTTCGAAAAGTGCAGCTCGTTTCGAAAAGTGCTATAAAATGTTGAAAACTCGTTTTGAAAAGTGTATAATGCAGTTGTCTATTAAGTGGAGGTACAAATATGTTCAAGCGAAAGATCACCGCTGAGATGATTGCCTGGAAAAACAGCGTCGGAAAGAAGAAGGCATTAGTTATCAAAGGACTTCGCCAGATTGGAAAAACTTATTCTGTACGGGCCTTTGCCGAGGAAAATTATGAGAATGTCATATATATCAATTTTAAGGATCACGACTCAGTTCGAGCGGTTTTTGACGGTGATTTTGTAGTAGACCGCATAACGCTGGACATATCTGCGCTGATGCCGGGAACTCATTTTATACCCGGTAAAACTGTTCTCATTTTTGATGAGGTTCAGGAATGCACCAATGCCAGAGCCAGCATCAAAGCATTTATGGCAGACGGACGGTACGATATCATCTGCACTGGTTCACTGCTCGGCATTAAAGGCTATAACCGAAAGAAAGGTAAGGGCATCCCTACCGGTTCGGAGCACATCGTGTATATGAAACCAATGGATTTTGAGGAGTTCCTTTGGGCAAAAGGCATTGGGGCTGACGTGATCAATGAACTGAAAAGATGCCTGAAGGAACGTAAACCTGTAAGTGATGCCATTCACCATGCTATGCTCCGTTATTACCGTGAATATATCTGCGTTGGTGGTCTTCCTTATGTAGTAGACCGGTTTCTTGCCACGAATGATATGAATGTGGTTCGCCAGGAGCAACTGGACATTTTGGAAGAATACCGGGATGATTTCGGCAAGCATCTCGATGAAAATGAAAATGAAGAAATTGACTTGACGCTGTTGGCCCGCATTAATCGTGTATTTGATTCCATTCCATCACAACTGGCAAAGGAAAACAAAAAATTTGTGTATTCTATGTTGGAAAAAAAAGGACGTTCCGAAAACTATCAGTCCGCTATTCAATGGCTGCAGGATGCCGGAATTATAAGCATCTGTTACAACCTGTCCAACATCAGCCTGCCTCTTGAAGGAAATAAGATTGATAATATTTTTAAAATCTATATGCAGGATACCGGGCTTTTCATTGCCATGCTCGAAGCCGGAACGGCGGGAAAAATATTATCCGGCGATCTTGGAATGTACAAGGGTGCTGTCTACGAAAATATGATTGCAGACTGTTTCGCCAAGTGCGGAAGGAATCTGTACTATTATCGCAAAGAAAGCGGTTTGGAAATCGATTTTATCACAGTATATGAAGGCGATGCCGTTCTTGTGGAAGCAAAGGCAACAAACGGGAATACAAAGTCGGCTTCCACGATTTTAAAGAACAGAGTTCAATATGGGGTAAAGCTTTGCATCAAGTGCGGGGAAAGCAATATTGGTTTTGACGGCAGTAAACTTACTGTTCCTGCTTATATGGCATTTCTGTTGTTCTGAGGGATCCGATTATGTAAATAATATTATATAAAACAGGGCTTCCATGAATGGAGCCCCGTTTTTTCGTTATCCGCGGATCGTGAGCGTGATATCTCCCTGCGACAGCAGCTCTGTGACCTCATCCGTCGGAAGATCCATTTTTCCGAGCCTTGTGTAGGACCAGCTGTTGGAACCATAGAATACCACGATCTGGTTGCCGCTGTACAGCACGATGTCCCCGTTATTGGCCGTTATCTGACTGTCGCTTCTTGTATAAGATCTGCCCAGAGACCCGACCTGCTCCCAGCCGCCATACATGGACATGCTGACTGTAATCTCTCCGTTTGCCGCCTCTGCCGCCAGTTCCTCGACGGCGGTATTGTTTTCCCAGGTCACCGGGATCTCGATATCGTCAAAATAAAGCCTCAATTGATTCTCCTCTTCCGCAGAATCGTCTGCCCGGTTCTCCGGCTCACCGCTTTCGCTGACAACTGCCTTTTCGCTGCCTGACGGCTGAGCGCATCCGGCCGCAAACAGCATCGCGATCAGGCAGAAAAGGATTCCTGCTGTTTTTTTCATCGCTTACAGCCGAAGCCCCAGCTCATAGGCTCTCTTCAAGGCGTCCGAGTGATTCGGTGCGTCGTTGGCGTCTCCGATCTCGCCGCCCGTCACAAGGCCCTTCAGCTCCGCCTTTTCAAAGCAGTCGACCCAGCCCTGCAGGCCGCTATAGGCCCGTGCAAAGACATGCTCCCCGTCTTCGGCGGCCGTCGCGATCATGTAGATCTCGCGAAACGCATACTCCATAGGGAAAAGCGGATTCAGCCGGTCCAGCAGAGTCTTCAGCTGCCCGCTCATCTCGTAATAGTAGATCGGCGTTGCAAAGACGACCGTTTCCGCATTCTTCACCTTTTCCATGATCTCGGCCACATCATCCTTCCGGACGCACGGCTTCCCGCTCTGGCAGGCAAGGCAGCCGATGCAGAACTCGATCTTCTTCCCCTTCAGTGAGATCAGCTCGACCTCATGCCCCGCAGCCCGGGCACCCTTTTCACACTCCTTTGCCAAAACCTCGGAATTGCTGCCGCCGCGCAGGCTGGCAGACACGATCAATACTTTCTTGCCCATAGCACACCACTCCATTCCATGATTGCAGAATCGCTTCCGTTTCTGCATGGCCTATATTAGAATATCGGGCGCAAAATTGCAAATAGTTATAATTAATATCATGATATTCCTTATTGGAATTACAGGCCGCGGATCCGTTCCAGGACTTCTTCGTTGACTTCGATGCCGGTGGAAAGTCCTTTTTCACGGCGGGCATGCTCCCGCTCGGAAGGATAGTAGATCTCCCTGCCGTCGTCGGTCTCGCTGCTCTTGACCGCATCGATGATCTCCCTCACGATTCCGTCGGTAAGCGAGCGATTTGTAACTTTAACGGCAAAAAATACCTGGCTGAGGCCATATTCGGTCTCGCAATTTTTTCCAATCGCCGGAACCGAGTTCCCGTGGGCCAGGATCGAGACGATCATATCCATCAAGATTGAAAATCCGGAGCCCTTCCAGTAACCAATGGGGAGCACACGCTGGGTCTTCATGATTTCGGCAGGATCCGTGGTAATGTTTCCGTTGGAGTCAAACCCGCCGGGAACCTTCAGCTGCTCACCCGCCAGCATTGCCTTTTCGATCGCGCCATAGCTGAACATAGCCATGGCCCCGTCGACCACCACATAACCGTCACCATAGGGAACCGCATAGCTGATCGGGTTGTTGCCGAGAACGGCATTCTTTCCTCCCCACGCCGGCATATTGGGCCATGTATTGGTCCAGCAGATGCCTACGCAGCCTGCTTTGGCCGCCTGAATGCTGTAAGCCCCCGCCCGCATCCAGTGATTCGTATTTCCAACGGCAACGCAGCCGATGCCATTGCTTTCCGCCAAAGCGATCGCGCGGTCCATGCAGAACATGGCATTGGTGTTGCCCATGCCCAGATTGCCGTCATAAATTTCGTAAGCCCCGCTGCTCTCTGCCAGCGTCGGCATACGGTCGGGCTGAATGTAACCCTTCTGAAGATATTCAATGATGCGGGGAAACCGGTTGACGCCATGGGTCACAATGCCGTCCAGGGTATTTTCCAGCAGGTTTTGCGCGCATCTCTCCGCCAGATCCGGAGCTGTCCCGTATTTTTCAAGCTTGTCCTTGAAAAGCTCTTTCAGTTCCTCTGCGCTGATTTTTGCCATGGTAATTTCCTCCTGATTATTGTTTGAAGTTGTTTTTCCGAAAGCGCTTTCATATATATTTTTTATGCCGGAAGTCCACTTCCGGCGGGAAAGCATTTATTCCGGGCCGTATTTCAGCCTTACGTGCTGGCTCGCTCGACCAGACGGCAAGGGATCACAACGCTGCCTGCAGCAGCATTTCCGTCGATGGCGTTCATAAGTACTTCCACTGCCGCCTCGCCGGTCCGGTCCGGCTGCACGTCGATGCTGGTCAGCTGCGGCAGACAGGCTTCTGCCGCAACGGAGTTATCCGCTCCGATGACGGAAATATCTCCCGGCACAGCGATCCCCTTTTCCGTCATCGCATGAATGACCCCGACGGCGATCGCGTCTACAATGCACAGCGCAGCATCCGCCTGCTCCGGGATTCTCTCTGCCGCGGACGCCCCCTCGGCCATGCTCCTTCCACAGAGAACCACACCGCTTTCCAGGGCGCATTCCTGTATCCCCCGCATATAACCGGCAAGCTTATTCGCGTCGCTTTCGGTTTCGTTGCAGCCAACCAGAACAATATGGCTGCGCCCCTTCTGCTCGTGAAGAAAATGAACCGCCTCCGCGAAAGCGGCCTCTTCATCATTGAGGATACCGAAAATCTTCTCCCCGCTCAGTTTGGAATTGACGATCACACAAGGGACCTCCAACGCCGCCTTCTCCAATACGGACCGGTACGCCTCCGAGGCGAAGACCGAGCCCGTAAGGATGATCCCGTCCGCCTTGCGCCGAATCAGCATCTCCAGACACTCGTGAAAGCGCGTCGGCTTGCCGGCAAGAGAACAGACAATGCAGGAATATCCGGAAACGCTGCAGGAATACTCGATCTGATGGACCAAAGTTGCGTGATGCTCGACCCGCAGATCCAGCGCCACAATGCCCACCGTGCGGCTGGTCTTGCCGGCAAGGCCCCTGGCAATCTGGCTGGGAGCGTAATGATACTTGTCAAGCACAGCCTGAACTCTGGCCCGGGTGGCAGCGCTGATTTCTCCCTTGTTGTTCAGCACACGCGAGACAGAGGTGATCGAGACACCGGCCTCGCGGGCAATATCATAGATCGTGACAGCCATATTTTTCCCTTTTCTGTATATTGAAAGCGTTTTCGAAAGCGCTTTCAAGGTAACATATCACGTTTATTTTGTCAAGCAGGAATTTTTCACTTCAGTGGGATCCCGTCTGCTCTTCTTCGGATCTCAGGAAGCTTCTGCTGATCTCCTCCCGGAATTTTTCTGCGATGGGAGAAAAGATCTGATACTTCTTCCACACCAGATACATCCGGTTCTCCAGTGCGGGTGCCAAAGGTCTGGCGACCAGGTCGCTGTCCGGACCGGTATTGACCAGCCGGTCGAAGGCGAGCAGCACGCCGAGCTGTTCAGACGCAAACATGGCACCGTTGAAGGAGAGCTGAAAGGAGCCCTCCAGCTGCAGATCCTGCATCCGGTCACCGGCCCACCGGGGAATATCCGCATTCCACGACTGTTCGGAGCAGAACAAGGGAATACCGATCAGATCATCGACCGTGATGAAAGGCTTTTTCGCCAGCGGCTGTTCCCGGTGCATAACGGCGACCCATTGGTCCGATTCCGGGAACTCCAGGACGTTGTATTTTTTCAGGTCAGGTGTTTCTACGAGCACGGCAAAGTCAAGGATCCCCTTGTCGAGGCGTTCCAGCACCTGCTCGGTTCCGCCGCTCGTGATATGGTAACGCAGGTTGGGATACCGGGTCCGAAAGGCGCGGATCTCCCGGGCCAGCAGACGGATCTGATAGCTTTCTGCCAGGCCAAAATAAAGATCTCCGCCGGTGACGTCGTCCATCGTGGAAAATTCGTCCACGATCTTGTCCGCCATCGCCACAAGATCCTCTGCCCGCTTTCGCAGCAGCTGCCCTTCGTCCGTCAGCTCGATGCTGAAGGCCCGGCGGATAAACAGCTGCTTCCCAAGCTCGTCCTCCAGCGCTTTCAGCTGCTTGGACAGCGTCGGCTGCGAGACATGGATCTGCTCGGCCGCTCTCGTCATATTCTCTTCTCTGGCAACCGCCAGGAAATATCTCAGCGCCTTGATGTCCATTTCTGTCCGCCTTCCTCCGGATATCCCAAAATCGGATCCGGCTATCGAAATCATAACAATTGCTGCGTTTGCTGTCAATGCCTTGCCGCGCAAAGATATTCCAAAATTGAATCGCATGATATGGATGATTACCATTTGCGAATCCTTGACGGATGTCCTATAATGAAAATACCAAAATTCAACAATAGGAGTCATTGGATATGACACAACAGATCCTTGAAAAGACTTTTGATGAAGAACGGGCCTTATACGGCCTTCGGGATGCCTGCGTTTCCGGCTGCGTTTTTGCCGGTCCGGCGGACGGCGAATCCGTGCTGAAGGAATGTCATGATGTGGCCGTGGAGGATTGCCGCTTTTCCCTGCGCTATCCCATGTGGCACGACAAGCGCTTTACGATGAAGCATTCTTCCATGGATGAGCTGACCCGGGCTGCGCTCTGGTACGCGGACGACGGGCTGATCGAAGACAGCGTCCTGAGCGGCATCAAGGCCGTGCGGGAGTGCAATCGGATCACGCTGCGCCGATGCGAGATCATGTCCCCGGAGTTTGGCTGGAAGTGCAGCGGCATCACGCTGGAGGATTCCGATATCACCTCGGAATACCTTTTTCTGGACAGCTCCGATGTCCGGCTGAAAAACGTACAAATGAAGGGAAAATATTCCTTCCAATATATACGGAGTCTGGTCATCGAGGACAGCATGCTGGATACCAAGGACGCCTTCTGGCACAGCACGAACGTGACCGTGCGCAACTGCACCGTAAAGGGCGAATATCTGGGCTGGTTCTCGGACGGGCTGACGCTGATCAACTGCCGCATCGTCGGCACCCAGCCTCTGTGCTACTGCAAAAATCTGAAGCTGGTCAACTGCACCATGGAAGGCACAGACCTGGCCTTTGAGTACTCCGACGTGGACGCAGACGTGGTCGGCTCCATTGATTCCATCAAGAATCCGAAGAGCGGCACGATCGTCTGCGACGGCGTAGGAGAGATCATTCGCGAGGATGCGGTGATGGAATGCAGCGGTACGGTTCGCCTGCGCGGGAAAAACGGGGACGTCTCTGAATGAGTGCCCCGCTCCTTTCCGCCAAAAAACTGCGCAGATCCTTTGACGCCGGCCGGGTCATTCTGGCCGATGTCGATGTGGAGATCCGTGCGGGAGAGTTTGCCGTGATCATGGGGCCTTCCGGTGCAGGCAAATCCACTCTGCTGTACGCCATGAGTATGATGGACCGTCCCGATGCGGGGCAGGTGCTGCTGGACGGACAGGATCTGACCGCTATGAAGGAAACGCAGCTCTCTGCCGTCCGCAGCCGGTCGCTGGGCTTTGTGTTCCAGCAGACCCATCTGGTCAGTTACCTGACGCTGCGGGAGAATGTGGCCGTGGCCGGTTATCTTTGCCAAGCCACAGCCGAGGCGGATCGACGGACGGATGAATTGCTTTCGCAGATGGGCGTGGGCGATGCCGCCGACCGTCTGCCGGGCGATGTTTCCGGCGGCGAGGCCCAGCGGGCTGCGGTCGCCAGGGCCGTCGTCAACAAGCCGAAGGTGCTCTTCGCCGACGAACCCACCGGCGCCCTCAACCGGAGCAGCACGGAAGAAGTGCTCTCCCTGTTTACCCGGCTGAACGAAGCCGGGCAGACCATCCTGATGGTGACCCACGATGCCCATGCCGCTGCCCGCGGCAGCCGAGTGCTTTATCTGGAAGACGGGCGGATCATCGGAGAAAAACCGCTGGGGCCTTGGGTTCCGGACGCTGCCCGGAAGCGGGAGCAGATGTTGGCCGAATGGCTGGCGGATCTGCGCTGGTGAGGTGATCGAATGGCGATTCGGACCTTATGTCTCGCCGGAATGAAGCGCCATCGCGGCACACTCATCGGACTGTTCGCCCTTTGCCTGATGGCTGCGCTCTGCCTGCTGACCGCATTGGGCACTGCCTGGAACGGCACCCGCTATGAATTATCCGAAATGAACCGGCTCGGCTATGGCAGCACCACGGTATGGCTCAGCGGCTGCAGCAATGCAGCGGAGCTTGCCCCGGACGGCGCCGTACTGCAGCCGCTCATCTTTGTCGGCTACCGTGCCAACGGCACCCATTCCGACAACGAAGGTCAGCTGCTCTGCTATGACAGCGAGCAGTGGCCTTATAAACTGATTTCGGAAAACGGGGAAGCGGACGGCACAGACATCGCCCCGGGCACGATCCGGGTCTCCCCTGCCATGCAGAGCGTCTATGGTCTGAAGATCGGCGATGAGATCACCTTTGAGCTGGCGCGGGACGGCAGCACCGCCGTGTTCACCGTGGCAGGCTGGTTTGAGGATCCTTTCATGGGCAGCTCCATGATCGACATGAAGAGCTTTCTTATCTGCCAAAGCGACTTTGATGCGCTGACGGAGCGTCTGTCCGGCTTCAGCGATTTTTACCGCCTGGGCCGCACAGGCTTCATGGCACATCTTTTTGGAAGCGATGCGGGGCAGCTGGCGCAGTATGCGGAGTTCACCTACACGGCAGATACGCTCTCCGGATTCATGCTGATGCTGCAGAACATTGTAGCCGGCTTTCTGGCCGGCTTTGCGCTGCTGCTCTTTCTCGTAACACTGGTCGTGGCCGGGCACAGCCTGACCTCCGCCATTGAGCAGGACCGGAAAGAGCTGGGCATTCTTCGCACCGTCGGCCTGACCGGCCGCGAGCTGCGCCGGGTTCAGGTGCTGCAGTATGCCGCAGCCATTCTGCCGGGGCTGGCATTGGGCGCTGCCCTTTCCATTGCTGCCACAGCGCTCGTTTCCCGGCTGATGCTGACCTCTACCGGTCTGCGGATCCCCGGCGGGATCCCCGTGCTGTCCGGCCTTCTGCCGATACTGCTGACGGGCGCGCTTCTGCTGAGCTTCGTGTTTTGGAAGACAGCAGCCGTTGCAAGGGTCACTCCCATGGACGCCATTCTGCAGCGTCAGGAGCGCCGCAAGCGGATCCGTTCGCCCCTGAGGGCAAGAAGCCTTTCGCTTCTGCTGGCCGTACGGCAGGTGCTCACCGGCCGGAAGCGCTATACGGCGGTTCTGGTCATTGCGGCCATTCTGGTGTTCTTTGCCGGCATTGTGGCCCGGATGAATGTGTGGCTCGGTCCCAACGGAGAAGGCTTGATGGACGCCTTCTCGGTAGCAGATCACGACATCGGCATCCAGCCTACCCGGCCAATGGATCTTGAAGAGGCGGAAAACGTCATCGCTTCCTATGCCCCGATCCTTGGCAAATACGAAGTAGCCATGCAGTCGGTGACCGTGAACGGCGTCAGCTACACCTGCAATGCGGTGGATCAACCGGAGCGTTTCCATATTCTGACCGGCCGTACCTGCTCCGCATCGGACGAGATCGTGGTCACACGTTTTGTGGCGGCCGAGCTGGGTATCAGCCCGGGCGCCACGGTCAGCGTAAACGGGCAAAGCTACACCGTGACAGGCACCTACCAGTGCGCCAACGAGACAGGCGCCAACATCGGCATGAGCCGCGAGGGCTACAGCCGCATCGGCAATGTGGACGCATATATCTGGTGCCATCACTACATTCTATCCGGGAACAACGATAACGAGGCCATTCTGCGCGATCTGCAGGACCGCTACAAGACCACAGCCGAGATCCACACCAACAGCTGGTCCGGCCTTGACGGCATTGTAAATGCCATGCATCTGCTGACGGCGGCAATGGCCGCCATTCTGGCGATTCTGGTGCTGGTGTCCGTTTCTCTGACAGCCTCGCGGCTCATCCGCCGGGAAGAGGAGGATATGGCTGTTCTGCGCACGGTCGGTCTGTCTGCCGGAAGCCTGCGCTGCAGCTTTGCGCTGCGCTTTGGCGTGGCTGTGCTGCCCGGTGCGCTGCTGGGTACGCTGCTGTGCTGCGCAGCCGGGGATCGCGTCATTGCGGCGATCCTGTCTCTGTTCGGCATCGGCAGTTTTGCCTCAAGGTTCAGCTTCATCGGCTTCATCCTGCCGGGGTTGCTGGTCACTGTCCTGTTCCTGCTGTCTGCCGCGGCCTGCTCCGGAAGGATCCGTAAAATAGAACCCGCGCGCCTGCTGGCGCGTGAATGATATGAAGGAGGTCTATCCATGAAAAAACTTATTTCCGTTCTGCTCGCCCTTTCCGTCCTGCTCTGCCTGACCGCCGCCTACGCGGAAAAAGCGGAAGAAGCAGAGGAGCCTGCCATTCTGGGGGATGTAGCCGTGCGCTTCGGCAACGACAGCGACGAATATATCCTCCATATGTATGACACCGACACCGGCGCCGAGCTGTACCGCAATGTGACCGAAAGCGGCCGCAATCTGCCCAGCTATGATATCAAGGACTATGACGGTTGGGAATACTTCCAGTTCTATGACATCCCCAGCCGTTACAGCATTCCCGACGGAGACCAGCAGCTGGTGGAGAGTGAAAAGGCCGGAGAGCTGTATTATTGTGCCCCCAACCGCATCATCCTGTTCTATGAAGACGCCGAGATTCCTCTCATGATGGTGAAGGTGGGCTACATTGAGGATACGCCCGAATTTCGCGCCGATGTGGCAAACAATCAGCCGCTGGATTACTGGGGCAACCTTCTGTTCATGATCCGCTATGCCGAATAAACGGCTGTTAACGGGTCTGTCTCTCCTGCTGACCGGTATCCTGCTGATGACCTTGCTGCTGTCTGCCCCCGCGCTGGCCGAAGGCGTGACGGAGATCGTCCCCACGCACGAGACCGTGCAGCTGGAAAAGGGATTCTCCGTCGTTCGGTTGGACGGAGAAGACTGGCTGGAAGACTTTCTGGCTCAGGGCGGTGCGGAAAGCGACACGGGTGTTGTCACCTTTCTTGGGAAGAAGCTGCTCTTCGGGCAGCATGATCTGCAGTTGGATCTCCCCGGGTTCGGCTGCTCTTCCCTGAGTGTTTCCGCACCGGACGGCGACGCGCTGTTTGGGCGCAATTTTGACTGGTACAGCTGTGAAACGCTGATCGTCGAAAATCATCCGGCAACCGGATATGCCTCCGTCTCCACAGTGAATCTGGATTTTCTGTCTGTCGCCAAGGCGCTGCCGGATTCTGCGCTGAATCTGGCTGCGCTGTATGCCGGGCTGGACGGCATGAATGAATGCGGCCTGTGCGCGGCTGTGCTTTACATTCAGGGTATAAAAGCGATTGACCAGCAGAGCAGCCGCCCGGATCTGACCACTACGACGCTGATCCGCCTGCTGCTGAACAAGGCGGCAAATGTGGACGAAGCGCTGGCCCTGCTGGAACAGTATGACTTTCACGCATCCTTCGGTATGAGCGTGCATTTTGCTCTGTCCGACGCTGACGGGCGCAGCGTAGCCGTGGAATATATCAACGGAGAAATGCTGGTGACGGAAACGCCGGCGCTGACGAATTTCGTCATTGCCGACTGTGCAGAGCATGGCACCGGCACGGCCCAGTCCGTGACCCGGTACGAGATCCTGACGCAGCAGCTGGCCGATACGCCTGTCATGGACGAAAACGGCGTACAGGCTGCCATGCAGAGCGTGGACAAGTCCCACTGGTACGACGGCGAGGCCACCGAGTGGACGATGGTCTGCAACAAGACGGAAAAGACGGTGACTTACTATCACCGCCAGGACTATACTCACGGCTGGACGATCCGCCTGGGAGAATAAGAGAAGGAGGGAAACGGACATGAACAGGGCACGCGTACTGTGGGAGCTTTACCGTTTTCCTCATTTCATATATGACGATCCCCGCCATGCCAAAGCCCTGCAGGAAAAGCGGCTGCACCGGCTGCTGCTGCATTGCTGGGACCATTCCGCCTATTACCGTGAGATCTGGCGGCAAACCGGGCTGACCCGGGAGAGCCTGCGTACCTGTCGTCCGGCAGATCTGCCTGCGATCGACAAACAGCAGTTGATGGAGCACTATGACCGCCTTGTGACCGATCTCCGGCTGACGCAGGAAGCGCTGCGCAATTTTGCCGAGACGGACGGCAGCGGCCTGTACGCCGGAGAGTATCACGTGGTACATTCCTCCGGCTCCACCGGCACGCCCCGCTATTTTGCCTATGACCGCAAGGCCTGGGAGGCTGCACAATGCGGCATCATTCGCGGTGCGCTGTTCGGCATGCGCTTCCGGGAGATCCTGCGGCTGCTGCAGGGCGGCGTGCGCATCCTGTACATTGCCGCAACGGACGGGCGCTATGCCGGCAGCATGGCTATTGGAGAGGGTACGGCAAATGTGGGCGGCAGCAGCCTGTATCTGGATATCAACACGCCTCTGTCGGAGTGGCCGGAGCGGATCAATGCCTTCCGCCCGAATATTGTCATTGGCTATCCCTCAGCAGTCAAGATCCTCGGCACGCTGCTGCAGAATGGCATCGTACATCTTGAAGCAAAGCGTGTCGTCACCTGCGGCGAGCCTCTGCCCCCGGCGCTGCGGGGCTGGCTGGAGCACTGCTTCGGCACCACAGTGGTCAATTTCTACGGTGCCAGCGAGTCCCTTTGTATCGGTGCCGAGGCCGACGGCAGCCTGGGTATGGCGCTCTTTGACGACATGAATCAGGTCGAGGTCGTGGACGGCGAGATGTATCTGACCAGCCTGACCAACTTTTCGCAGCCTTTGGTGCGCTACCACATGACAGACAAGCTCACACTGAAGCAGAGCCATGCTTCCTGTACCGTGGCTGAGCTGCTGCTGGGCCGCGGCGAGGACCTTATGTGGTTTCAAAGTGCTGACGGCCGCAAAGAGTTTCTGCATCCGCTGGCCGTGGAGGGCTTCTGCGTAGAAGGACTTTTGGATTATCGTTTTGTGCAGACTGCACCTGACCGCTTTGTGATGGAAGCGGAGATCTCCGCCGAGAGCCGATGCGAAGCAGTAATCGAAGAAATGCAGCTTCAGCTGCTGCGCCTGCTTCAGGAAAAGCAGATGGACTGGGTGCAGTTCACCGTACAGGCTGTGCCGAGGATCGCGCCGGACCCGCAGACAGGAAAGAAACGGCTGATCGTGCCGTACTGCCGGCACGAAACCGTTCAATGAGGAGTAGATCAATGGAGTATACAAGCGAGGAGATGCTGCAGCTTCTTGAGATGCTGCAGGTGCCCAAAGAAGCCGAAACCAAATGCAGAGACCTGCTGGCGCAGGATGACTATCCGGAAATGTACCGATACTTAAGGAGCCTCCGCGGGCAATTCCTTGAGGATCTGCACGTGAGCCAAAACCGCCTGGACAAACTGGATCATCTGATTTATGAAGTCAAGAAAAATAAAATTAAAGAACAGAAAAGCCCGTCATTATGATCCTTATAATGACGGGCTAAATATTTGTAACAGAGGGTCAGGCAAATGCTGCGATATCTTCGATGCTCCGCTTCATATCTGCATTGATTCCGACGGCTCGGTCCCCCAGGCTTGCGGGAACCATGGCTTCCTTCCAATTCAGCCGCACCAGAGAGATCGAGTCATTCTCCCGCATCAGCTTTTCAAATGGGAAGCGGATGATCGTAGGTGTGTTAAACCCGACGCCAAGCTCAATGAGGCAGACCGGCTTGCAGACGCGTTCCAGTAATCGCACACGCTTCCGCCTTACCGCAACTTTCCGCCGCGAGTTACACGGTTGTCCGAATCAGCTTGATCTGCTGCCGATAGGCTTCTCTGCACTCCGGGAAGATTGGCATGCAGGCATAACAATGCATCATCCCCGGCTGAATATGTATATGGATCTTATCGCCGGCCCCGCTCTTCTGAAAAGCTCTTTTGTAACAGTCTGCATTTCCCGCCAGAGTCTCCTCCCCGTAATACAGATAAGTGGGCGGTGCACCTGTAAAATTCTCTGAAGCAGGATAGATTGCATAGTCCGGTACTTCTGCATCATACCACCCGGCAAGTTCTTTGGTCTGAAGGGCCGCATCCATACAAATGATCGAATCCCGTTTCGATAGGGCTTTCATCTTGTCCAAGCTCTCCTCATCATCCGGAACCCCTCCGGGAGACAGGGCAATCACGAGCCCCGGCATTCCGACGTCCGATTTCAGGACATTGATCCGGTTTATGATCTGCAAGGCAAAATACCCGCCAAAGGATCCGCCGACCACAGCAATGTGCTCTGCTCCATATTTTTCCGCCATTCTTCGGTAGGTTTCATAGCAGATCCGGATGGATTCCATCATGGAGACTTCCGTAGCGGAAGGATAGATCGGATACCATACATCCTTATCCGTCCTGTTCATATATCCCCTGGCAACGCCGATCTCCGGCTTCCAGATGTTTTGAATCCCTCCATGCAGATACAGAATCGCTCCGTCCTGCTTTCCCGTCTGATTTCTCTTCCGCATGATCAGGCAAGGATATCCTTCGATCTGTATCTCTTTGTATTCAGCTTTTTTATCCTTCGGCAGAGAGAATGGATTCTTTTGGGAAATTTTCTTTCCTTTTTCTATCTCTTTCTCCATCGAAGTGATCCGAAGCTTCTCTCCGGCCATTCCGGACGCCAGCCGAAGCAGGCCCATAGAAATCTTTCCGCTGATGCTCATTGTTACATACTCTCTTTGGTCATGCCGATATCAAAGCCTGCCGATCGTCATTTCCTGCACACAAAGATTCCCTCTGCCCTCACCGTCTTAAAATCTACCTCTGCATACATTTTTGAGAGTCTGGTACGCAGGGAAGCCGCCGTCTCGAACGGCGGAGTAAAGGCCCCCTTCGGTACGAAGACGTGTTTTGTCACCCAGTCCGTTCGCTTCGATCCGCCTTCTATATAAAAAGCTCCGCAAAAGGTGCCGCCCTTTTTCAGCACACGGAATGTCTCGCTGTAAGCAGCTTCTTTATCCGGAAAAGCATGAAAGCCGTTGAGTGATAAAACGAGATCAAAACTCTCATCCGGGAAAGGCAGGCTCCCTACGTCTCCCTGCAGGAAGGAGACATTGGATACGCCCATGGTGTCTGCCCGCCTCTTTGCATTTCCCATCATCTGCTCCGAGTAATCCAAACAGGTGATCTCCGCATTCGGAAGCTTCTGATAGACCGGCATGGTAAGGACGCCGGTTCCCACCGGCACTTCCAGAAGTTTTCCTGAAAAATTCTCCGGGATTCCGGCACGCCAGCCATTGATCCACTCGGCTGTGGTCTCCTCATTAAAGCCCCACATCAAGGTATTGGCCAATTTCCCGCCGAACCCTTTTCGGAGCAGGATCTTGTCGTAGAAACTGCCAAACTCTCCAAGCTGTTTATAAGAAGCCCTGATTTCTTCTTTTCTGTCTGTCATAATGATACCCCCTTCCTTTCTGCTTACCAAAAAGCGTCTCTCACGGCGCTCAGTTCCGATGTTTTACCAGTTTTCAAAAGCTTTCAAAACATGCCTGTCAATGTCGAGGCGGGTCGCCCTGCAATCCGCCGGATACTTTTTACCTGCTGCGAAGGAAAGTCTCGGGAGCAGGTTTGTAAACGGGAACATCTTCTTCATGAAGGATTCTGGGAAAACATAATGGGTTCCCCGCTCATATACCAGCGCTTCACAAATGCATTCATGCTCATGTGTTTTCAGTCGTTCCTCCATTCTGCGGATATACCTTGCGGTATCCCAGAGCACGTCGTCCTTCGCGCCGATCAGCAGCAGATGCCCCTTGATATTCTCTATTTTTATGAGTTCCTCTTCCTGCAGGGGATGGAGGCGCTCAGACTCATCAAAAAGCCTGCGGGAAGCATAGCGATCCCCGCCTTTTTTGCCGTCCTCCACGATCCTCTGCCAGTACTGCGGGTGACGCCAGGCATAGGGCAGATAAGGGAGGTCCACACCCTTGCAGCTGACGGATGACTCTCCGTCTCCCGGTCGTTCCTCCGCGCCGTCCTTACCATCGCGATAGAAGCCTTCCATTACGAAGTCGGAAGGCGTCATGGCAATCGTGAGAGTAAATTCCGGAAAATAAGACGCCGCGATCAGCGCCAGCATGCCGGTAGTGGATGCCCCCGCGATGCCGAATTTCGTATTTCCTTTTTTCTTCAGCACCTGCAGCGCCGCCTCAAAACGCTCCAGCGGATAACTGTGATGGCTGTAATCGTTCTTGCCGGGTGCCATGTTCATGCAGTTGATGCCGTGGTCATTCAGCCATGCTGCCGCCCTTTGGGCCATATAGTCATCCACATTGTCCCCCGCCATCATGATGACACAACGGTCCGATTGCTTTTTGCAGGGAAAGTAGGCTCCGTAAAAACCGTCTTTTTCAACAGAATATGTTTCAAATTTCATACGCTCATATTTCCTTTTCTTCCATCCCTCGCAGTCGGCGGTCTTGGGAAACAACTTTTTATAAAATTCGGTCTGTCACTTCATTATGCAGATCAAAGCTGCGGCATAGTAGATAACCGAGATCAGATTGGTCCATCCTCCGCAGATAATGCCAAGGCAATTGATAAGAAACAGCGTCCGGCCAAACGTCTCATAACCGTCCTTCGCGAACAGCACCAGATGATAGTATCCGATACAATACAGGAAAGCAGTCAGCGGGCCGAGGATCCCGCCCGCATAAAGTCTTCCGGTGCTTACCTGCTTCATAATTTCAATGACAGGATTCAAGGTTCCGTCATTGATGTAGTCGTCCTTGCTGTAGTAGAGTATCATATCTCCGCAGAACATTAAAAATGCTCCTGCGAGGCCTATGAACAGGATTCCCTTTAAGTTCATAACGATTTCTCCTTTTTATCCGGAATGTGCTCCTCGAGTCTCTCGCTGACCGCTGTTTTTAAATTCCGCATGCGCCACATAAAGCTTATCCCGCTTGGACCGGATATAAAGCCTTGTGACGGGATTATATCGAATACCCTCCACCCGATAACCTTCCAGATAGCTCAGCTGCCGGATTTTGGCTTTTCGTTCCCTTATATATTTTTTCTGAAAGCTTAGAAAAGCAGCCTTATCAGGACCAGGAGACCGGCGGGAATAGCCGCAACAGGAGCAAAAATCAGGGTCAGCAGACCGCGCTTGAGCCCGACCTGCTTCCGAGTCTGTACATAGGGCACGCCTTCCATGCACGGCAGCCCTGTCTGCGATCCCTCGCGCATAAGCAATTTCCTGATATTCCTTTGGATACCAGAACAGGACATTGGCCGCATTTTCACCCGCCGCAATGCGGACCGTCAGAATAAACACTGCGCAGAACAGCGCCAGCTGAAGAAAGATCATCGTTTATCATCTGCCTTCTTATTTCTTCCGGATGGTTCTTTTTGTCTGCGGCATGTTCGCAAGCCATGCTGTCAGGATGATTACTGCTCCCAGACTCATGTTCGAGCAGGCAAGGCCGTTGAATATTGCTGTCGTGCCAAGCTGTCCCACGGCATTGATCAGAAGCTTGAAGAGCAAGGGGTTGAGGCACCACATCCATTTCGGCAGGCTTGTTCTGTCTTTTCCAATCAGGAGCATCATTGTCACAATGCTGACGCCGTAAAACAGGAAGAATACAACGCAGCAGGGAATCAGAAAGCCGCCCTGCTCGTTTAAAATCACCTGCAGGATATTCTCTGCAGCGGTACCGGTTTCCAGAGCCTTTTTGATCCCCGTCATAATGTAGCAGCAGATGACATGGATCGTGCCGCCAAACGCCGTATAGCCCCATACAGACAATTTATACAGCCTCGCCATACGGCTTTCCGGCTCTTTTGTCAGGTCATACAGCACACCATAGCCGACAGCAGAAAGCGGGATTCCGGCAAAGCCGAAGAAGCCCGCCAGGCCGATTCTTGTATAGGAGACCTTCCCCGCCGAAATAATGAAGCGGCCGAGCATTCCTTCGGCCCCTGTATAATCCACCCCCAGCAGAAGGCAGTCACCGGTCATCGTAATAATCGCGCCGATGATCCCTATGATCAGTGTCCGGGTAAGATTTTTATCATGCTTCATATTCTCTTTCCATTCTTCCGAACAAAATTTCGTCGCAGCTGCTTCAGCAGTCTTTTATATGACAGAGCACATCGCATACATATAAAACCATAAATTTCGACTAAAACAGTCAGGATCAAAAACCATCTGCTGCATTTTACAGTCAGGAAAATAAGGTTTTCAAAAGCATATCCTCACTTGCCGGCTCGAGTTAGCCTAAACTAACGCTGTGTCTATTATAACACCATCGCATTTAAATTCAACACTTTCGATCCTGTATTTTCAAAATAAAACCGCCGTGCCGGTGGAAATCGATCCATCGGCACGGCTGAATCAGAATTCAATTTGGTTATCAATCAACCCGAAGCCATATAAGCACACAGTAATTCCTGCAAAACCGCACCCTTCGGGAGCACTATGTCAAGTATGATTTTTGAATATCACTTCAACCATCGGAAATTTCCTATAGTTTTGTCGTGCAAAAAGAAAAATGCCTCCGAAGAGGCATTTTCAAATGCATATTGATTTGATTTTTACATTCTCTGGCAGGCCGGGCAGAAGCAGCTGCTCCGTCCTCCGACTGTGATCTTTTCCATAACAGTGCCGCATCTGACGCAGGGTTTTCCGGCACTGCCGTAGGCTTTGAGATCCGGTGTGTTCCGGTATTCTTTTCCTTTCCCGGCCAGGTATTCCTCCGGTGTCATGGCATCGGTCTCGATCCCCCATGCGATGGTTTTCGGAATAGATTCCGCAAGCCGATTCCACTCATCCGCTGTAAGCTCACAGCATTTCTTCTCGGGATATATGGCGGCATCAAACAGAATCTCATCTGAGTAGATGTTGCCGATACCGGCAACGATGCTCTGGTCATGCAGCATTTCCTTAATGGCCTTTTTCTTATTTGCAATCTTTGTCCGGAGATAGTCTGCCGTAAGAAGAGGATCGTCCGGCTCGATGCCGAGCTGACTCATTCCGGTAAAGACATCCGTCTCATCCTTTTTCAGATACCAGAACCGGCCGAAGCGGCGCACATCGATGTAGCGAAGCTGTTTTCCGCCCGAAAGCTCAGCAATCAAGTGCGTATGCTTTTCTTCCGGGAAATCTGTCGGTGTGACAAGCAGCCGGCCCGTCATGCGAAGGTGCAGGCAAAGGCAGCTGCCATCCGCAAGCTCCACCCTCAGGAACTTGCCCCTGCGGCCCATGCCGGTGATCGTTTTGCCTGTGAGCAGATCCGCAAAGCTCTCTGCATCCGGATGGGCGATCACCTGTGCATTCTTTATATTTACCCTTTCGATCCGTCTGCCGCAAAGCTGCGGCGCCAGGATCCGTTTTACGGTTTCCACTTCCGGCAGTTCAGGCATGGTTTTCTCCCTTCTTTGCGGACTTCTTGACTTCCATTACTTTTTCCATCTCCCATAGTGGATCTGTTTTTCAAGGTCAGCTGTGTTCTGCTCCAATACCGTTTCGTTTGGATCCGCATAGCCGATCCCGATAAACACCGGGATCATATAGGTCGGCGGGACCTTCAGCTTTGCCTTGACGATGTCGTGCTCCTCATTCAGCGGAATGCGCATGGAGCAGCCAAGTCCCTCTGCCGTCGCAGCCAGGAAGATATTCTCGATCACGCACCAGATAGTGGAAAAGGGATTCAGTTTGGAGACGTATTCGCTGTTCAGTTCCTTGCATTTAAAAACCGGAATGATGACATAGGGAGCACTTTTAAGCATGGTGAACTGTCTCGGCATGGCATAGCCGTACATCTTCTGCGCGAGGGTCGTCGGGTAAGGACGCGGCGCATTCAGATATTTGTCCGCGTCAAATTTATCCGCGATCTTTTTCGCATGCTCGAAAGCGTATTCCTTCTCCTCATCCGTGCTCAGCACGATATAGGACCAGTTGCGGTTATGATTCCAGGTCGGGGCTTTGTTGCCGGCCTCCAGGATCCGCCTGATGATCTCAAAATCCACGGGCTTATCCAGAAATTCCCGTACGGTTCTTCTTTTCTCTATCGCCTCATAAAAGTCCATTTCGCGGTTCCTCCTGATTTATTCTTCGGTTTCCTGCTGCATCAGCAGTTCCAGATTGTCGGTAAACTTCCGGGAAAGGCTGACCAGCGTCTGCTGCTCTTCTGCGGAGAGCATGGACATAGCCGTATCCTCCGCCCAGGTGATGTGACGGACGACCTTTTCACAGTAGGCGCGGCCGGAGCCTGTCATCTCCACAAGCTTTTCCCGCCTGCTCTCGCTGCTGTCCTGAACTGTGACATAAGCTTCCTTCAGAAGCTTTCCGATGATCCGGTTCACGGTCTGCTTGGAGAGAAACGTACGGGAGCAGATGTCCCGCTGCGTCGTCGGAGCCTTTGCGTAATAGAGGACATTCGTCACCAGCAATGTGTTCATCAGCATTCCGTTCTCCTTGGCATAGGCATCATAAAGTGCCATCTGCCGGTCGCGGAACTTGCAATACAGATATGCGTTTTTTCTGTCTTCTTTTGTCAGCATGTCATGCCTTTCAAACGGTCAATAAATTTACCTTTTAGATAATAACGGAAAATGCCGCAAAAGTCAATCTAAGCACAGAGAAGGGTCGCTTGGGAAGCAATGAAACTTATATATTTTGTAATTTAAATTATGTAAATAATATTGTGTATTACAAAACCGGCGCTCAAACGAGTGCCGGTTCTGTCAGCTTTGCTTTTTATTTGTCGGCTCATTGTTCCGTCAGGCAGTCATTGACCCATTCGATGAAGTTCTCGGTCGAATTGCCGACCCGCTCTGCCTGTGTATGCCCTGCTCCCCATACGGTCTCAAAATCCACAGAAGAAACAGCGTCATAATTCCGAAGCGCAAGCTCAAGATTCATCTCGGTCGAGAGTGCGCAGTCGCTCTGTGCGATTCCGGTACGGATTCTCCAATACTTTGCCACCGTGCCTGTGCCATAGCCATCCGACGATTCAAGCAGATAATAAAGCGGAGTATACATATTCAGCCGGTAATCCGCGGTATTGCCTTCGCTGTCAGGCTTGGAAAGGTCTGCCGAATAATCTTCGGCATAGCTGCTTCCGATCTCATTCAGAATGTCTGCGAGGGTCGAGTCGAAGTGGGCGCCGGTGCCGTCGCCATAGCCGAACAGAGTGTTTTCTCCCTGTCCGGCATCCAGCTGGTCAAATGCCCCAAGATTTTTGGAAGCACTCTTAAACGCGGCAACAAAGGCCCGGATACTTGTGATTTTCACCGAGTTTGACGATGCGTCATAGCTCACCCATTCGCCGTTTTGGTTCAGAGCATCGATATAATCCTGCGGAGTTTCATATGTTCCGGAGATGGAAACTCCGTCGGAAGTTTCATTTCTGGTTATGTCGTCGATATCCTCAAAAGATACCTCGGAGGGAATATTGTCTCTGCCGGCTGCGTTGGGGCCGCCATTGCCCGGCACCTGTTCAAAATTGCCGTCAGGCCCGTTCCCGTCCCTCTGCATTCCGCCTCCGAAGCCGGGCATTTCGCCGTCTGAGGAGGACGATGCATCATACGGAAATTCGGTGTCGGCCAGAAAGTGATTGAGCGAGTTCTCGATTACCGACTTCATATAGTCATAATAGCTTCCTGCCTGATAAATGCCTTCTTCCGATTCACTCAGGGTAAGCACATTTCCGTCCGGATCTTGGATCCCGGCGGCATTGATATAGGCAGCAAATGCCGCAGCAAGCCGGTCCGAGATCTGCTGCTCTTCGTCGGAAAGGCCGCTTCTGGTGGTTCCCATCATCCATTCATAAGCCGCATCTGCAGTATCGAGATTGGTAATCGGACACCAGCACATTGCCCCCAGGACGGCATCGCTGAAACCTTCCACCGCTCCGATCTCTTTCAGATAGGCGTCATACAGATCACTGTCGCCCGCAGAACCCATCAGCGCAGACTGCGCACCTCCGCCGCTCATGCCGAACGTGAAGATTCGCTCCGCATCCCCGGGGATCGTGTCGGCCGAATATCGGATATATCTCACGGCAGCCTTCAAGTCTGTAACGCCTGCGGGCGCTCCCGCGTCTCTTCCGCGGCAGCCCGCGTGGATATAAACGAAGCCTTCACCGGTATATTCCGTAAAGCTCGAATAGGACGTCAGAGCATTCATGGCGGAATAACCCGGAGTGTTGATCGGCATGACGATCGGCGCTGTTGCAGCAGTATAATTGCCCACCTTTGCCGAATCGTCGATGGTACAGGTATAGGTGCCGTCCCCGTTATCTGCGCTGTTCATATATGCGCCGGGCACAAAAACGGCGAGCGTTTCATAATTTGCGTCGGCAGGCTTCCCGCAATACGAGATCCCGATCTGATAATAGACATCATCCTCCGCATTGTATTGCCAGGCGGCATTGTCGATCTTCGCGAGAAGCTCTTCCGAAGCGCCGTCTGCACCCGCTGCCGCAGAGAGGGAAAACACCATAATTAAAGTCAATATGAATGCGATCCACCTGTTTTTCATCCTATATCTCCTCGTTTTTATATAGCTTCAATATAGTTTGGGGGCTTGACTATGTCAAGTCTCAAATCGAAAACCATTTCCAATTTTATTGTTAAATTGCGTTTTTTATATTATAATGAACCTGTTTATTTCCTCAAAAAATGGCGGTGATAATAGTGAAGAGAGGGAAAAACAGCGCTCCGAAGCGGCAGTCCCGGCTGTCGGCCGTTTCCGTGCTGCATTATTTTCGATTGGTGTACCGGTCGGTGCTGCTTCTGCTGGTGGGGTACTGGTATATTTCCACCCGCCTCTCCGGGGCGACCCTGTCGGTGCGCAATGCGGAGAAGATCCCGATCCTTGCGGTGGTGTGGGCGGTATTCATGGTGGAGATGGTCATGCGCTTTTTCCCCTTCCGGCTGGAAAGCCCGGGCTGCCAGAAGCAATTCCGCCGAAATTACGAACCCACCGGGCGGACCGACGTAAAGCTGCATGACAACAATGCCGTGGTCATGGTGGCGCTGGTATGGATCGTGTTCAACGGAGTGATCGGAGCTCTGCACATGACAGGGCTGCTGGATGACGGCATTCTGATGCTGATCTGCCTGGCATACTCCGTGTGCGATATCATCTGCATTCTGTTTTTCTGCCCGTTCCAGACGCTGTTCCTGAAAAACCGCTGCTGCAGCTCCTGCCGCATTTACAACTGGGATTATGCCATGATGTTTACCCCCTGCTTCTTTATGCCGGGCAAATATACCTGGTCTCTGCTGGCGGCGGCCGTCATTCTCCTGCTGCGGTGGGAGATCACAGTCTGGCTGTTTCCGGAGCGCTTCTCCGAAAACACCAACCAATACCTGGCCTGCGCCAACTGCACCGAAAAGCTGTGCACGCATAAGACCCAGCTGATGTCTTTTCAGCGTGGCCTGAAGCGGTATGCCGACCGCACGGCAAAACGCATTTTGAGGAACTATGGGAGCAAGGCAGAAGTCCGGAAAGCTCCGAAGCAACACTGACAAAAAGAAGCCGCAGATGCGGCTTCTTTTTTATACGTTAATATAATTATGTAAATATTGTTATGTTATTTTTATTATATCAATTCAAAATCCTCTTTCCCTGCCGTGTGTTCATAGTCCAGATCCAGGCGGACAAACGGAACGGAGATCTCCGAGCGGCGGCCTTCAGTAAGCTGCTTTAAAAGAATGGCTGTGTTCTCCTCGGCAGAGTTCAGCAGGACTGCCGCATCCGTGTTTTCGGCGGACAGACTCAGCAGCTTTGCGAAGCGATACTTTCCTCCGTCTCCAATGCAGAAATCCAGCTTGCCCTTGGCGGCTTCCGAGAGCGTGTCCAGGGGCGTATACAGCGCTGCCCCGCCGGGTGCGCTCATCGCCGCGTCGTGCATGCTCTGCCATTCGGAAAGCTGCCGTGAGCATTCATGCTTCCGGTCGATTTCCCGCATGTGAAACAGCAGATATTCCGACAGCGGCATGACGGCAAGCTCGGCATTGCCGGCAGCTGCCATGTTTCTCTCAAAAATATAGGGCTTGTAAACGCACATCGGCTCGCCCATGACGAATATTTTGCGTTCCGCATCTTTTACGGCGGTCTCCTCCCGTCTGCGAGTCTCGGCGGCCAGCATGTCACGGTAGATCTCTGCGCCGTCTTTGCGCTTTATCAGGTCTTCCAGATAAAACGGCCTTAATGTCACACGGAAGCCGCTGCGAACCAGCTCCTGCGTGCAGAGAAGCGCATACTGCCCGAACACTTCGCTTCCCTCGTCGATGGGAGCCACCATGACATAGGAAACGCCTTTTTGCACGGTATTCCGCAGCTCCTCCAGCATGATCAGCATGGAGTAATACTCCTTGTTCATGGCATAATCGAAGGTCTTATGCGATCTCAAAGGACGGACCCGCTCTATGGCAGGCGCAGCCGCTGAGCCGCTTTCTGTCAGCTCCTTCCGGACATACTTTTCGATTATTTCGGAATAGATCCCGTAATCCGGAATGAGAACCCGGTCAAAGTGAGCAAGATCGGCCTGCTTTCTCGGATCCGGGCAGGAGGTGCATCCGCCGCAGCCGCCCGTACCGTAGGTGATCTGCTCTGCGCCAACCGCCTCCTGCGGCTGAAGGGAGTACAGAAAGGCTTCCAGGCGCGTAATTACGCCGACTTTTGAGGTGTGCTCGTCCACTTCCAGATGCAGATACTCCCTCCCCTGCATCTCATGGAGGAAGAAATGCTGGATCGCCGTGTCCGGGCCGCAGCCATGGTTGGTGATATAGATGGGATACATGTTTTTGTGCGCTTTTACGAGCTTCAGGCCGGTCAGGATATGCTGCCCGAAGGGCCAGTAGAGATCCGGATAATCGTGCTCCACGTGCATGACCGAGGCCTCAAGGTGCTCCAGGTGGATCACTCTGCAGCCGATCGCGTTCAGATGCTCCTCAATGCCCATGTTCAGCACGGGATCTATGATGTTGTAGACCCGTGAGATCAGGACAAAGATCGGCTCGTCGCCCTCCAGGCTCTCCTTCCCGATGGCTTCCAGCCGCTCCGCGTGTGCCACCAGCTTTGCAAATGCCGATGCCGCCGCAGGCAGCATTCTTGCCCGCGGAACGCCGATCTGCGGTCCTATGGAAAGAATGCTCTCCAGCATGTATTTTTTGCCGAACTGCAGAGACAGCTCGGGCATGATCAGCTTTACGCCGCGTTCTTTAAAGTGGAACGCCTGTTCCATCAGGAGAGGAGACGTCTGCATGTACATGCAGGCATAGTCCTTGCGTGCGACCGAACCCTCATGCTTTATGGTGTAGAGCCTCGGCAGCACGATGATCTCCGCGCCTTCTTCCAGGAGCCACGCGATGTGGCCATAGATCAGCTTTATGGGATAACAGGTCTCGGCAGTGCAGTACTGCTGCGATTTCCGGATGATATCCTCGTTGGAAAGGGGCGAGAGCAGCACGTCAAAGCCAAGGTTGGAAAACAGCGCATTGAAAAGCGGAAACATCTTATGCAGGAAAATGACTCTCGGGATGCCGACGATCTTCCTTTTCCCGTCAAAGCCTGGTTTTTTATAATCCCGCAGATAGGATTCCTCGCTTTTTTCCAATAGAACTTTGTTCAGCATGCGGTTTTTCTCCGCGTCAAACACGAGCCTGCTGCGGTGCATCAGAAGGCTTGCCGCCCCCATGGCGCCTGTGACCGAGAAGTAGGGCGACACACGCACCTCTTTTCCCGTGATCGCACGGAATGCGCACACGACCGCACGATTATAGGCAATGCCCCCCTGGATGGCAATATTTTTTCCTATGGGCTTTCGGTTTACCACGCGGAACAGATAGTTGGAAGCGATGGCATAGGCAAGGCCCGCGCACACGTCCTCCAGCGAATGTCCGGACGCGAGCGTCTGATTCACGCTGCCCTCAATAAATACCGTGCAGCGGTTGCCGAGCCGGCAGGGGTGCTCCGCGCGCAGAGCATACTGTGTGAACTCGTCCATGCCGATCCCGAGCTTGGCGATCTGCTCCTCGAGGAACGCCCCCGTTCCGGCAGCGCAGACCTTGTTCATCTCGAAATCCGTCATTTTTCCGTCGCGGCAGGACATGTATTTTGAGTCCTGCCCGCCGATCTCAAATACCGTGTCCGTATCGGGGTTGGATATGAGCGCGCCCTGCGTCTGCGCAGTGATCTCGTTCATGACGAGGTCGGCGCCGATCTCTTTGCCGATATATTCGCGGCCCGAGCCGGTCACGCAGATGCGGCAGCTCTTGCTTCCGGATACGGCGGCATGCAGCTTTTCCAGCTCTGCGCGTACGATATCCAGCGGTCGGCCGAGCGTTTTGACGTAGCTGTAATAAATCACCTGCTGCTTTTGATTGAGCAGGACAAGATTAATGCTCGTGGAGCCGACGTCGATGCCGAGGAAGGTATCCTCGCCGGGAATGAGCGGCACGGTGGAAAATTCCGGCGAGTCGGCATCGGTAATATAAGTGGAAAGCGGAGGCAGGCAGTCATCGTCCGCTGCGGCAGTTTTACGGGATACGGTTTCCGCGAGTGCGGCAAGCGTCGTCTCCTCGCCGTGTCGGCCGGCCATAAGCGCCGCGCCGAGAGCGCCGTGAAAGGCGGAATTTTCATCGAGAACGATATCCTCGTCCCCGAGTGCGAGCAATTCCTTCAGCGCCTTGACCACGCCCGCGTTTTTCATAACTCCGCCGGCGAGAAACACGGGCGTCTCCGGCGGGCGGTTGCCGAGTATGCTGCTTTTGAAATTTCGGACCAGCGCGTAGCACAGGCCAAGCAGAATATCAGCCGTCGGCACGCCCTCCTGCATGCGGTGGATCATGTCGGTTTTGGAGAAAACACTGCAGCGGCCGGCAATGTTCGGGACCGTCTTCGCTCCGGCCACGACGGAAGAAATGTCTTCCAGCGAAAGCTGAAGTCTTGACGCCTGTTCTTCGAAAAAGGCACCCGTGCCCGCGGAGCAGTTGGAATTTTTCCGGATCTCGTAATGCACGCCGTCGGGTCTACAGGCATACATGGTCCTCTGCGCGCCGAGCAGAATGGCCGAAGCTGCGCAGGGCTCAAAGCGCGCGAGCGCTTCGGTAAGAGCGGACTGCTCCGATCTGAGCGCCGTCTGCGGGAGATTGAGCAAATGCGCCATGCTGCCGACTGCGCACACAGGCAGCTTTTCCTCCGCCGGGCAGGACAGAGCTGCTGCGGCCTCGTTTATCATGCTCACAGCGGTGTCTTTTATTTTCTTGTTGTGCGCCCGCTCCGACTTGTACAGGATCTCCCCCTCGGGGGACAAGACCGCGAGCTGAATGCTGTATGCTCCCGCGTCAATTCCAATCGTATTCCCTTTCATAAGCGTCCTCACCTGTTTCTGTCATGCAGTTTGTTAGGTTTTGCTAACCATTTTATATTAGCATGAGCTTACTCAAAAATCAACTTCTGTTTAAAAACCGGAGAGAAAAATTATTCATTAAAAATTCATTTTTTCATTGACAGGCTGCGAAGATGTGTGTATGATATGCGGGCAACAAATAAATATGCGAAAATAGAGGCGCGGGGCTTATCAGTACCTGCCGGGAGGTTCAGGAGACCTTGGAACGGCAGAGAAAGGAAGCTTCGCCGAAACGGCCGGTTTTCCTGGAGCCGGTGAGTTGGGGTACAGTCGAACAGGCTGTGCACTCTCACTTGAACCAAGTGGAGGGGCTATTCGCTTCGATGTCTTTTGAAGCAGTCGGTGTCTTCCACCGGCTGTTTTTTCTTTGTTTTCGCGAGAAAAAAGGAGAGAAAAAATGATCAACTTTCTGAACTGGCTCGACGGTATGCTTTGGGGCATTCCGCTCATCGCCCTCATGGTAGTCACCGGATTGTATTTCACCATCCGGTCCGGCGCCTTCCAGTTTGCCCACTTCGGCTGGATCTGGAAGCACACGGCCGGCCGTCTGTTCGGTAAAAACGGCGGCGACATCCGCAATGCGGGCAACTCCATTTCCCCGTTCCAGGCGATCTGCACCGCCGTCGGCGGTACGGTCGGCTTCGGCAACATCGCCGGCGTTGCCACGGCCGTCGCGGCCGGCGGCCCCGGCGCCATTCTCTGGATGTGGCTGACCGCCTGCCTTGGCATGATCCTGAAGCAGGTCGAGGTCACGCTCGGCGTCTATTACCGCTCCACGAGCAAGGACGGCACCCATGTCGGCGGCCCGACCTATTACATGGCAAAGGGCCTCGGCGAGGAGCGCCACTGGGGCAAGCTCTGGCTGATTCCCGGCATCATCTTCTCGGTCGGCATTTTCTCCACCTGGTTCGTCACTTCCTCGACGCTGACTGCGTCTCAGGTCGTTGCCGGTGCGTTCAGCATCGGCTCGAACACCGGCATTATCTGCGTCGGTATCTTCATGGTCGTCATCACTTACCTGGTCACGATCGGCGGGACGAAGAAGATCGCCAATGTGTTCTCCACGCTCGTTCCGTTCATGTCCCTGCTTTACATCGTTATGGGCCTGCTGATCATTCTGGTCAACATCACCCGCGTTCCTGCCGCCTTTGCTTCCATCTTCTCCAACGCCTTCACCGGCACCGCTGCCATGGGCGGCTTCGCCGGCGCCACTGTTTCCGCGATGATCCGCACCGGTATGGCCCGTGCCGTTTACAGCAACGAAGCCGGCTGGGGTACTTCTCCTATGATCCACGGCTCCGCGGAGACCCCGCACCCGGTCGAGCAGGGCCTCTGGGGCAGCTTCGAAGTTTTCTTTGACACCTTCGTTGTCTGCAGCATCACTGCCCTCTCCGTGATCCTTTCCGGCTGCTGGACCGACGGCACCAACGGCGGTACTCTGGCTCTGACCTCCTTCTCCGCCAGTCTCGGCTCCATCGGCGGCTATCTGCTTGCCGTCATCATGATCATCTTCACCGTCACCACCTCCGGCGGCTGGATCACCTATTACTTCGCTATTCTGGATCACGTCTTCCCGAACAAGAGCACCAAGAGCGCAAAGATCATCTACAACTTCTTCTACATCACCCGCGGCATCCCCGGCTTCCTTTGGCTGGTCTATCTGGTGCTCACCAACAATCAGGGCTTCATCTGGACGATCGTGGACATCACCTCCGCAATTCCGACCTTTGTCAACGTATTTGTGATCCTGATTCTGAGCGGCCAGTACTTCAAGCTTCTGAAGGACTACAAGGCTCGCTATATGGGTCAGGGCAAGGTCGACCCGAATGCCGTTCTCTTCTATGAGGACAAGGCGTAAAGAAAGGCTGTATTTTGAAAACGGTTTATTATAACGGTCTGGTTTATACCGGCGAGCTTCCGCTGGTTACCGCTTTTGCGGTAGAAGACGGGAAATTTGTATTCGCAGGGAATGACGCGCAGGCGCGTTCCCTGCTCTCCGCCGGCGGCGAGGCGGTGGATCTGGAAGGCAAATTTGTTTGCTGCGGCTTCAATGACAGCCACATGCATCTGCTCAATTACGGGCAGTCTCTGCTCTGCGCCCAGCTGGCCGCCCATACCCAGACGCTGCAGGATCTGATCGCATATACAAAGGCTTTCGAAGCGCAGCACCCGCACACCGGCGGCGCCTGGCTGACCGGCCGCGGCTGGAACCACGATTATTTTACGGACGTAAAGCGTCTGCCCAACCGCTATGACCTGGACGAGATCTCCCGCGAGGTCCCCATCTGTCTGGTCCGCTGCTGCGGCCATTGCCTGGTCGTGAACAGCAAGGCTCTGGAGCTCATTGGAGTTACGGCGGAGACCCCGCAGCCCGAAGGCGGCGCGATCGGCATCGACCATGGAGAGCCCAACGGCCTTTTCTTTGACAACGCCATGCAGCTGGCCTATTCCGCCATTCCTCTGCCCACCAAGGAAGAGCTGAAGGAAATGATCCGTGTCAGCTGCAAAGCGCTGAACAGCTACGGCGTGACCTCCAGCCAGACCGATGATTACTGCGTCTTTCGTTCCGTCCCCTGGCAGACCGTCAAGGCCGCCTTTGAGGAGCTGGAGCGCTCCGGCGAGCTGAGCGTGCGCGTCTATGAACAGAGCAACTTCACAAGCCTTGAAACGCTGCAGGAATTTGTGGAAGCCGGCAACGTCACCGGCACCGGTTCGGACCGGTTCAAGACCGGACCTCTGAAGATGCTGGGCGACGGCTCTCTCGGGGCCCGCACTGCTTTCCTCTCCGGGCCTTATGCCGACGATCCCTCCACCTGCGGCTTCCCCGTGTTCTCGCAGGAAACGATGAACGACATGGTCGGTTATGCCAATGCCCATGGAATGCAGGTAGCCATTCACGCAATTGGCGATGCCTGCCTGGATTATGTCCTCAACGCAATTGAAAAAGCCCTGCAGGAACACCCGCGGGCGGATCACCGGCACGGCGTCGTTCATTGCCAGATCTCCCGTGCCGACCAGCTGCAGCGCATCATCGACCTGAAGCTGCATGTTTACGCGCAGGCGATCTTCCTGGATTACGACAATCACATGGTGGAAGCGCGTGTCGGCAAAGATCGGGCCTCCACCAGCTACAGCTGGAAAACGCTGATGAAAGGCGGAGTATCCGTCAGCAACGGCACGGACTGCCCGGTCGAGCTGCCGGATGTCATGGCCTGCATGCAGTGCGCCGTAACGCGCACCACGCTGCGCGATCACGTCGGGCCCTATCTGCCGGATCAGGCCTTCACCGTGCAGGAAGCGATCGACAGCTATACCATCCGCGGTGCCGAAGCCAGCTTTGAAGAGAACTGCAAGGGGCTCATCAAGCCCGGCTATCTGGCCGACTTTGTTATTCTGGATCACAACCTCTTTGAAACTGCTCCCGAGCAGATCAAGGACGTAAAGGTGCTTGCCACCTATCTTGCCGGAGAGCAGGTCTACCGGGCTTAAAGCAGGCGCCGCCCGGTAAAATTTTCAACCGAAAAAAGCACAGTCCGTTTACGGCGTTCCGGCCGATCACGGACTGTGCTTCTTTTTTATTTATTGCCCCATGTTGCAATTGCCCTGCGGCACACGGCCTCAATATCCGCCCTTGCAGCTTTGCATTCCTTTGGATTGGTCTTTTCTACGGCCCACATCTTGCTGAAAAGGAATTGGGAAACAAGCGGAAAGGCTTTTTTCACCATCGTCGTTGGGAATTGATAGTGCGAGCAGACGGGATAAACGTGCATCTCGGTTCCGTATGGATAATTTGCTTCCTTCAGGCGTTTTTCCATTCTTCTTACCATGTCTCCGCTGTTGCAGCCCACATCTGTGTCCGAGCCGAAGGCGCAGATCAGCGCATGGGAATTTTCGATCGGATGCAGCGCTTCTTCAAAGCCGGGAAGCGACTCATAGTATCTGCAAAGCTCCAGCGTATTCGTGAAGTTGCCCTCGGCATCCTTCGCCATCATTTTTGCAAAGGCTTCGTCGGAAAGCCCGGTCGGAGAGTACGGAACCGGCTTGCCCTGCCAGGAGAGCATGGAAAAGCCGACGGCAGGGCTCATTCCGAGGCCGCCCTTTGTTTTCCCGACATAGATGCCTTCGGTGTTGTAGTCCTCAGTCGCGAAGGACAGCACGAGCGTGATCTCCGGAATTCGGCTTGCCGCCGCGAGCGAAACAAGAGCCGTCGTGGAGGCCCCTGCGATCCCAACGCGGTCGCTGCCGTTATTCAGCAGCCAGCGCGCGATATCCTGTATCTTTTCCAGGGGAAAGTCATGCCAGCCGTCATATTTTCCGCTGCCGAGGACCGGCACAAAGGTTGCCGCATTGCACTCGAACTCATGCATGGTCTTCACTGCTGCCTGAAAGAGCGGGCTGTTGTCCGATGCGCCGCCGAGCGCAACGATGACCGTCTTGCGCGTTTCCTTTTTGCAGGGCCAGTAGGTCCAGCGAAAATCCGAGGTTTCTATGACCTGTTTCTTCATTTTGCGATCCGTCCTTTATTTAAAGCCCTTGCCCTGCGTAAATACGGGCGGCCAGTATTCCATGGCCGGCGAACCAAGCTTCACCTTGAAATCGCAGAAGTCGCCGTCTTCAAAGCAGGTATGCTCTCTGTAAAGCGGAACGCCGAGCACGCCATACATGACATAGTCCAGATTGCAGAGGTACGGCATATACTCCTCATAACCGCGTGCCTTTGCAAAATTGCTCAGCGGGCAGACGAGGTTATGATAGCTAAAATCATAGCCCTCCTCCGGCGGGATCACGGTCTTCGTCTCAAAGCTGCCGGGGTTCGCCTTCGCGTTCTCGGCATTTGCAGCGTCCTTTTTCCGGAACATTCGGTTCAAAAGAGCGGGAGACGTGAAAATTTTATGCATCAGCGCCCTCACCGGGGCCGGCATAGCAAGCGTATAACGCTCATAAGAAAGCGCCATCAGATGCCCGATCTCCTCCAGCGAAACGCCATATTTTTTCAGCGTCTCTCCCATGGCGACAAAACCAAAGGAGCCCGTGAGATTTTTGGTTCCGGAAGCGCCGTCGCCGCCGATGTAGGGAAAATATTCCAGCATGTTTTCCTCATAGTACTGCCATATCTCATCTCTGAGGCTGCTCCAGTCCTTTCCTGTAAGCCCGCAAAGTTCCCCTTTGATATGGCCCAGATATTTTTCGTTCGCTTTTCTTATCTTGCCTGCGCTTTTTTTATAATATTCATGCATCGGATCCACCTCTGTCCTTCAATTTGTTTCTTCTATGAATGCAGTAAACTCACTTCTCTGTACGCATGCCGCTTGTCTCTGTTGGGATCTGCAAATTGTTAGATTCCGCTAACTATATTATATTAGCACAGGCTTACTCAAAAATCTACTTCTGATTAAAAAAAGAACAGATTTTTCTTCCGTTGCGCTGCCGAAGGCTCGTGCTTGTTTGGTCAAATATTTTATGATATGATAAATTCAGCTATTTTTTGGAGGTGTCTTCATGGATAACGCATTGTTTTTAAATAACGGCATTCGGCTGCGCTGGATCAACACGGCCGGATTTGAGATTGAGCTTTCCAACGGAAAGCATGTTCTGCTCGATCCGTTTCTCTCCGGAAATGTCAAAGGGCTCCAGTGCTGGCCCTTGTCCATCGATGAGATCTCGCGATGCGACTATCTTCTTCTCAGCCACATCCATTTCGACCATGCGCAGGACGTGGGCGCCATCCAGAGGAAATTTCCCGGCACCTATCTCTTCGTTCCTGCCCTTTCCGCAGATCCGCTCTGCCAGGAGCAGGATCTGGACTGTGCGCGGCTGTTTCCCGTGCACAACGGCGACACGTTTGCCTTTGATGATCTGACCATCCGTGTTTTCACCGGGCGCCACACCGAATCTCCCCGCGGTTACCGCCCGAGCGGAAAAGATTTCGTCCGAAAGGACGGGACGCAGGACCGCATGATGTGGTTCGGAAATCTGGAGCTGGTCAACTATCTCCTCACGACTGCCGATGGAACGCGCATTCTCGTTTGGGCCGGCATGACCTCGCCGGACCAGCTGCGTCTCTTTGCCGGCATTCAGCCGAACATTGCGCTCATGCATGTCAGCCCCAAGCAGGATTTTGAAGAATTCTCTGCGCTGACGGCCGCTATGGGAGCCCAAGTCATCATTCCGCATCACTATGACTGCACGGAAAAGCTGTTTGAAGCAATTCCGGATGCTATGAACGACATGAGCGAAGAAAACCGCAGCCGGTTTATATCCGACGGGAAATTTTCCTTCCCCAGGTACATGGCCGCTTTGGAGGACGCCTGCCGCAAACGTAATCCCGGCGCCTCCCTTCTTATGCCGGAACATCACAAGTGGTACCGCTTCGGCTTCTGCTATGCCGGCCCGGAAGAATCGTAATTCTGCAAAGATCTGTATAAACGACAGCAGGAGCAGTTCTTTTGAGAACGGCTCCTGTTGCTTTGCTGTCTTTATTACTCTTGAATGACCCACTCATCCCGCAGAAACTCCAGCGTATCTGCCCACATCCTGGCGCGGCTGGCATTGCACTCTTTGGCGCGGTGGCGCTCCACTTGGAACATACTGCTGGTCATGGGGCGCAGCGGGCAGGCGTAATGGCTGAGGGGAGAATAGCTGTTGTGGCGGTAAGGATACGGGAAGTTATGCTCCTTCAGGCGCTTCACGACCTCTTCGCAGGTCCAGTCGGAGGGCACCATTACATCTTCCTTGCCGGAAATAAGCAGTACCGGGCCGTGAATATTTTCCACGCAAATGTCGGCCTCTTCCAAATGCGGCTTGCCCAGCACCTCCCGATAGAAGAACAGCATGTCCGGTTCCCGGTTTCGCAGGAAGCTTTTTTTCATTTGGCGGACGATGGCATCCATTTCTTTTTTCGTGCTGCCGGCCATTATGCAAGGCACAGGCTCCCCGTTTTGGGAAAAGGGAGATCCGCTGCACATGTGCAGACCGCCGTTAAAGCTGCCGCACTGAGTCACAATATGTACCGGCGAGCTGGCAACGACGCATTCGATCTCCGGGAACAGGCTGCCGCAGAGCAGCGAATATTCCCCTCCCAGAGAAATGCCCCATACGCCCACATGGACCTGCTTGTTGTTCCGCAGCCAGTTTACGGCATTCTGCATGTATTCCACCGGACACAGCAGCGGATCCTTTCCCGCTCCCGGAACATTAAAATACCCCAGAGCCAGCACCGGCATCCCGGCATCCACAAAATACCCCGCGCCAAGCTTGGCCAGCAGAAAGCTTCCGTCGCTTCCGGTGCAGATGACCATGCTCTTTCCGGGAAACCGGATCTCTGCCGGCTCATAATAAAATCCGTAAAAGCCGTCCTTTTCGATGGAGAAGGTCTGCGTCGGTTCATATTTCGGTTTGGGTCTCAGCATAGTTGGCCTCCTTTATGTATGTTAGCTGTGGCTAACACAGTTTTATTATAGCACCCTCCCCGGGAAAATCAATATACCGGGTCTCTTTTTTGAGACCCGGTATTTTGTTCATTCAGCTTTTCTATTTTTGCCCATTTTACTGATATAACGAAAGAAAACAGAAAAGGCGATCACGGCAAAGATTCCGTCGGCAAGCGGGCCGGCACAGAGAACTCCCTGAAGGCCAAACATCCGGGGCAGGATGCAAAGCAGTATGGGGAGGATTACGAGCTGCCTTGACGCAGACAGAACTATGCTCATAAGAGGTTTGCCCTGGGCGGAGAAAAAGCCTCCTATTCCCACAGTAAGTCCCTGAAAACATACAAGCATCAGATATATGCGGAAAAAGCTTGCGGCAAAAGCATAGTATGCATCTGTGCCCTCACCGAAAAGTTTTGTTATCTGCACCGGAACGAGTTGGTAGAGAAGGGTCACAGCAAGACCGGATGCCACAACCAGCGAGACTACCGTAATGCCTGCCTTCCGCACTCTGGCATAATTCTTTCTGCCGAAGTTATAGCTTATGATAGGCTGGCTGCCGTTGGCAAGCCCGGTAAACAATGCAGAAGCCAAGGTGTTCACCTTATTCGCCACACCTGCAGCGGCAAGTGTGATCTCACTGCCGTAAGCCGACAGCGCACCATAACCTTTCAAGGCGTTGTTCAGCAGAATCTGTACAAGCGCTTGGGAAAGAAAATTGATAGCAGGCCCGGCCCCCAGTTTTATTATATCGCAATAAACATGAACGGAGGGCACGTAATCCCTTATGGAAAGCTTTACTGCGGAAAATCTGCGAAGAAGATAGTGCATAACGATTCCCGCGCCTATTGCCTGGCTGATCACCGTTGCAATTGCGGCACCCTCTATGCTCATCTTAAGCCGGCAAACAAAGATCCAATCGAGCAGGATATTGAGAAGTGCGCCGGATACTGTCGCTGCAAGAGCATATCCGGAAGCTCCGTCCGCCCGTATTACAAACGGGCCGGAAGCACTCAGAATGGAAAAAACAAATCCCAGCGAAAGGATCCTTGCATATCTGAGGGCATAGGGTAGGATCATCTCAGTGCAGCCGAACAGCATTAGAAGCTGCGGTGCAAACAGCAGCAAAACAGCTGTTAAAACCAGGCCCGTCAGCACCATGAGCGAGATCCCGCAGCCGGTGCTTTTTGCCGCCCGTTCTCCGGAGCCTCTTCCAAGAGACAGGTTCATTGCCGCCGATGTGCCTACACCGCACATAAGCGAAACCGCTGTAAGAAGGGTAACAGCCGGGAAAACGACATTTGTCGCCGCATTTCCAATGGATCCTAAATCGTTTCCAATGAAGATCTGGTCGACAATGTTGTAAACGGCGGTTACAAGGCTTCCGGCTAGGGACGGAATACAGTATTTCGCCATAAGAGGGGCAAGAGCCCCCTTTTCCATTTGCTCATGGGCAGAAGCATTCATCTTTTGCGTATTATTACACTCCCTTCCGTATCTGCAACCGGATCCGGGAACAGATCTCTCTCTGTGCAGAATTCTTTTACTGCCTCAGCCGGGCCTCTGAATTTTAGAGAACCGGCCGATCGGACAAGTATTGCGCCGCCGGGAGAAAGCCTGTCATAAAAGATCGGAAGACCGGCAGCCGTAGGCGCATAAAGCTTTGCATCCATGCATACAAATGCAAAGACTAGCTCTTTCTTTCTCGGAAAGCTGGCCGGAAAATATCCCTTGTAAAATTCAGACATTTCAGGGTAGATCAGGCGTTTCCAGACAACGCTGACGCCCGTTTCAGAAAAGTCGCCTGCTGAAGCATCTGAAAAGCCTTTCTGTCTGTCGGTTTCCGTGTCGCGGGCATCAAGCCCTTCAAATGAATCGAAGATATGAAGCCTGCGATCAGAAAAGATAAAATTGAGATGGACGGAAAAATCGCCCTTAAAGGCTCCCAGCTCCGCCACATCTCCGGGAATATGATATTGATGGATCTGGTCTGCTATAAAGCGCACTGCCGCCAGAGCCGGGTCAAAGGTTCCGGATATGTCATAATGGAAAAAAGTGCCGTCAAAACCGAGCAAACGGTACCTCTTTTCCATATCGTCTGCCCTGTCCGGTTCGTCCGCGCAAATACAGCAGCAGTCGGCATCCGAAAGAAGGCTCTCCTCCGGAGAGAGCACCGGAATGTTCAAAAGCTCCGATCCCCATAGGGCAGGATCATCATCGGCAAAGCAGGATACGGCATATTTTACACCAAGCAGTTTTGCTGCGGCAATGCCGGCCTGCCCTGCACCGTAAAGGATCACCGTTTTCACACCTGCTCACACCCTTTATCCGCCGCTGAGCTCTCCATTTCAACCGCAGTTGAAACGATCAGTTCTCTGGCTTTATCCCTCAAAAGCTGCTCACGGATCGGCTGCTCTTCAATGCCTGCTATGACCTCGTCCAGATCAAGGCCGGTCTGCTTTGCTATCATTTCATAGGTCTCCATAAGCTCATCCCGGGTTACTGTCATCCCTTCCCTTTCGGCGACAGCACCCAGCAGCAGGTCAAATCTTGCAGCATCAGCTGCTCTTTCCCGATTGCTTTTAAGCCAAAGCTCTTCCGTCTGATTTAAAGATCCAAGATAAGCCTGAAAAGCGTCCTCAATCTTCTCGTCATCGCTCATAAGCCGTTTCTTTTCTGCCCGCCGTTTCATTAGCTCGTCCAAAGTTTCGTCAAAATCATGGGGAAGGAATCGGTAGTTTTCCACAAGCGATGCTATAAGTGACTTGAATTTTTCTGCGCTCACGCTTTCATTGTCCCTTGACATTGTAAGCAAAAGCACATCCAACGCCTCAGAGTTTATCTGAGCAGGTGACCTGCTTACCTCCGTAGCTGCATACGCATCCTTTAATACTGCAGCAAAATCCGCAAGAACATTATATATAGGATCACCGGCAACACGCATCTTCTCACCGGCAAGCATTGCCTGAAGCTTTTGATCCTTCATTCCCGCCGGAACCTCGGCCTTCATGTTGCGGCAGGCGGCAACCAATGCCTTTGCCTCGAATTCGGCGGGGTTCTCGCTGCGTTTCACAGGAACAGCCATGCCTTTATATTCTCCTAAAACGACTTTGGGGAAAACATTGCACTCGACTGTAAAATTTGCTCCTCCGCCCGTGAGCCAGGTTACGGATATAAGTTTGGGGCTGCCAACAGTGCGTATTCCGCTTTCATCAATGAACTGCCGATAAAGCTTTGGAACACACAGGTCGATCGCTTCGTCAAAAAGGGCCGTATCTCCGTAAAGGCGCTCGATCTCGCTGCGCGGGGCAAGCCCGGGGGCATAGCCAGGAACAACATACTTGTCTGTATTGTCCAGATAGGCGTCCTTCAGTGCTTTTTCAAAGTCCTCGTATTCAATTCTCAGTTCCGCAGTAAGCAGATTATTCTCTATGGCCGATGATAATACCTTCATATCCGTCTCCCGTTAACTGTTGATCGCTCAGAGCTGCATATAAGTATACAACTCTGAGCGGTCGATTTGCACAATTTTTTTACAGAACCGTCTTCTCCTCGTTTCCGGAGGTATCTTTTGCCGAAAGGATCACAGGAATTTCCGGATGAGCTTTCTTGAATGCCTCGGCTCCCGCCTTCAGAGATTGCTTTGCCTTGTCATCAGTGCAAAGGGCACCGTATTCAAAAACATCGCACTTGCTTTCGAGCATTTCGTTCAGCTTCTTTTCCACGCATTTTTCGCAGAAACTGCCTTCGGTACACCAGGATGCGACGGCAAGCTTTCCCGCATCGTGAATGTTGGTAACATTGGCTATCGCCTGGTCAAGTTCATTGTACCATTCCACCGTAACGAGGTCGCCGGCACCCGGCTTCAAGGCCAGATTGTTCAGTCTTGTCGCATACATGCAGTTGGTAGGATGGGCTCCCCCGATTCGCTTGTCACGGAAGGTGTACATCAGGATCTTGTCGCCCAGCGCCTCGCGGACTTCCGCGATCGTTTCCGGCATGATTTTAAATGTGACCTCAAAAACGTCCTCATATTCATCGATTCTCCATTCGACGGCATCAACAGAGGGATCGGCGGCAAGCTCCTTTATTTTTGTCAGCAGTTCCTTCTTGCCGAACTCTCGGACAGAAGCTATTTTGCTCCCGGATTTCAAAGTATGATTTCGAACAGTAACATCAGCCATTCGTGTTGCCTCACTTTCTTGATTTTCTGATTCTTTTGTTACATCTGGGTGTTTTTTTCGAAACACGGAAAGAGCATTCCTTCCGTATTTGAATTCATAAGAAACCTCGTCCATATTTGCGCGTGTAAAGCTTTGCCTTGCACTCGGACAGGGATTGAATATAGGGCCGCAGTGCAGAAACTGCACGCCGAAGCCGGCGGGCGTCGGGTCAAGAGCTATTATGATGCTGCCCGCGCTCTTGTCTGCCCAGGCAATGTTGTCCAGGATCTCACGGCAGGAGGAAAGGATCGCCTCCCGGTCACAGCTGCTCATATCAGTGGGGAAACCGGATCGAATGAAAGCCTCTGCCGGTTCCAGGCCTTCCCTGCCGGCTGTAAATGTCTGCTTTTTATAGAATTCCATATTTACGTATTCCTTATTACCTTCACGGGATTGTCCTGCTTGGCAAACATATATTCCGCATGCTGCACCATAAGCTGCCTGATCTGCGTTGGGGAACAGCCGGCTCCGGTCATAAGCTCCTGATACATGTCTGCAAGGAGCCGCATGCGGTTTATATCCTCGGGGTAAAGCTGGATCAGCGGCATAGTGGAATAGGTTCCGCAGCGCTCGATCACATGCGCCAAATGCGGCAGCATCGCAAGCTCCTCAAGAGTCAGCTCTTCGGGATTTCCGTATATCCTTTCGTCGGATTTGGGCTTCACGTCCTCAGGAAATGGATGAAAAATCTTTGCTTCTCCATTTTCAGTATATTCTTCTCCCATAATCTGGGAGAGCCTTCCGTATTCGGATTTTATAAAAGCAGCTTTCTCTTCCATGATAAGAGGAAGCAGCTTTTCCTTCTGTTCCTCAGCTGAAATATCTTCGCGCTGTTCCATTGATAAGTTCCTCTTTTCAGAAGTCAAAATTCAGGGCATCGATCCGGCGGGTAATCTCTTCCCGCCGCTCGGCAAACTGCAGTTCCTTGTTGTGCATCCAATACTTTTCGCAGCCATAGTGGCCGATGAAGCGGGCGCAGTAATAGTTTGCCGTGAGTTCGGTTACAAAAATAAGGATCTCGTCTCCGTCCCGGAATGCCTGCTCGCAGAAGGAAAAGGCGTTGTCGAGAGCAGAGCCTCCCTCTTTTGCCGTTTTTTTAAGGACTTCAACCTTCTGAGAAAACGCCTCTCTCAGCACATCAAACGTTTCCTTTCCCGATGCGGCGAGGCCCTTCAAAGCGCTTCTGAACTCGTCCGCTATAAGGAGAGCCCGCTTGTATTCCCTCTGCTCCTGTAGCGAAAGGGATGACGCCTGTCTTCCGGTTGAAAGCTTCGATGCCAGCTCCGCCGTCTCCTCTTCCAGAAGGATGTCAACTGTCTTGCCGCCGTCAAGGTTCTGTTTTATGTTCTTCATTCGTGCTGCCAAAAGATCAAGGGCATTTTCATACTCACAAACTGTCTTCAATCGGCCGGTTACAGAGCTGAAGAAAAGCCCAAGAACGCTCAGCCTTTCGTCCGGCTGCGCTCTTTGGGCGCGCAGCACAATGCTTTCATCGATTACTCCGGAAAGAATGCTCTCTATTTTATAATCGCTGCGGTATTTGTTGAAGAGATCGTAGTAAATGGCAAAGTCACCGGCGACTCTCGGATGCTGGACATACTGGACGATAAGATCCCGGTCCACCTTCAGTCCGTTTTCCTCAAACAGATATATCATCTGAGAAAGGTCATCCCAGCCGCGGGCAGTTACAAAGCGCTTCCCTTCAGCCGTGTTCTCCATGATATAGAAATCGGCCTTCTTGGATTCCAGATAAGTAAGAACTGCAGGATGCACGCCCTTTTCCGAAGCATAGCGGGCCCATGTGGCATAATCCGGTTCTATGTCTATTCTTTTCAGTCTGTCCCAGGTAACGGTGTCAAAATCACGCACGGATTTGTTGTATTCGGGCGGATTGCCGGCAGCAACCAGGATCCATCCGTCAGGTACCCTGTGCTGCCCGAAAACCTTATACTGAAGGAACTGCAGCATGCAAGGGGCCAGCGTTTCCGAGACGCAGTTTATCTCGTCAAGGAAAAGAATGCCCTCTTTCACGCCGGTCTCCCGCATCAGCTTGTATATGGAACCGATGATCTCGCTCATTGTGTATTCGGATACCCGATACTTCGTTCCGTTATATTCCTGCTCCGTGATATACGGAAGCCCCAGCGCCGACTGCCTTGTGTGATGCGTCATTGAATAGGAAACGAGTCCAACTCCCAGCTCTGAGGCGATCTGCTCCATAACTGCGGTCTTTCCTATGCCCGGAGGGCCCATCAGAAGAACAGGACGCTGCTTTTCGATCGGAATTCGGTAGGAACCGAATTCATCTTTCGTGAAATATGCTTTAATTGCAGACTTGATCTGCTCTTTCGCTCTTGCTATATCCATTTGCAGTCAACTTCCTAAAAATCATATTTGCCAAAAATATCTTCTTCCCGCAAGCCCTTGCTGCGATAGTCCAGCAGCAGGGCAACCGTTTCCATTGCTGAAAGCTTCTGCGCCAGTTCAAGGATATCTTCAAATGTATCCGCGGGAATGCTTCCCCTGTCGGCAAAGTATTTCACCGTATCAGGCACATTGCGCCGTACAGCCTCGGAAAGGATTTCCGAAGTATGCTTCTTTACCCACGCTTCATTTTCTTCCGAAATCGGGTGAAGAAAACATCCGCTCGAAGCGCAGTAGCCGATTGCTGCCGAAAACCGGTCTCTCAGAGAAGCAAAGGCCTCGATTGGAATACCGGGGGCAACAATCGAATAAAGGCTGTCGCAGCCTTCAAAGGGGTGGGAATCGATTGAACGGAGAGTTGTAGGGAAACGGATTTCTTTCAGCCCGCTGCATCCTGTAAAGGCATTCTCGCCAACCGAAGTGACGCCCTCCGGTAGGCAGAGAAAGAAGATATTCCTTTTCTCGCGGAAAGCTCCGGAAGCAATGTGCGCCGTCCCTTCGGGAACCGAAAGCTGTGTTTCAAAGGACACATTGCCAAAGCAGGTTCCTCCGGAAAGGACAAAACCTTTGCTGTCTGCCAGGGCAAAGCAGCCTTCAAAGGCAGAAGCCCCTATATCCGGAATGTCCGGAGAGATCACCAGCTCCTTCAATCTGCGGCAGCCGGAAAAGGCACCCGCGCCTATGTGTTTTAACCCCTTCGGCAAAACAAGCTTTTCCAGCGAAATGTCGCCTTGAAATGTCCTTGCGCCTATGGTATGCAGCGTTTCCGGGAAAGAGACCCGTCTAAGGCTGCGGCAGCCTCCCAGGGCGCGTGTTCCGGTTTCTTCAATTGCACCGGAAAGCTCGGCATCCTCCAGTGTGTCGCAGCCGAAAAAGCAGTCATCCGGAAGCAGCTTCAGCTTGCCTCCCACGCTTACTGTCTTTATGCTTTTGCAGGAAGAAAACGCACTGTCGCCTATTCTCTCAACCGAGGACGGAATGAAAAGGTCTGTCATATTCCTCGCGCCGGAAAAGGCATTTTTGGATATTTCGACAAGCCCCTCCGGAAGAATTGCGGACGAAAGGCTTATGCAGGAATAAAATGCATCGGTGTCTATCTTCTTAAGGCCCGTTGGGAAATCTGAGCTAACCAGGTTTTCGCAGCCGGAAAAGGCATGCTCTCCGATCTCTTCTACCGAGCCGGATAAAGCCACGTGTTCAATATTATTGCTGCCGAAGAAAGCCCAGCCGGGCAGCTTTTTCAAGCTTTTCGGGAAAGTGACACTGCGAAGAGAGCGGCACGCTGAGAAAACACTGTTCTCAATGATCTCCACACCTTCTTCAAAGTGTACCTCGGAAAGCTTCGAACATCCTTTGAAGCAGTGCCATCCTATATGCTTCACACTTCCCGGGATCGTGACGGCTGTAAGAAGACTGCACTCGGTAAATGCGCGCCAGCCTATATCCTCCACTGTGTCTGGAATCTTCACTTCGGAGAGAAGCACACGCTGATTGAAGGCATCGGCAGAAATGGAGCAGATTCCTTCCGGAATTATGGCCGTTCGGATATTGCGGCGCGCTTTGAAGAGGACTTTGCCCAAGATCAAAAAGTCGTCCTTCCACTCCGTTTCATTTTCATTGTAATACCGATAGAAGGGTGTTCCCGCAAAGGCGTCCGCCGCAATGAAAACAAGGCTTTGCGGGGCATCTACTTTTGTAAGATTCGAGCACCACTGGAAAGCTTCCTGCCCTATACGCAGCACCCCGTCCGGAAGAACAAGCTCATGCATATCGCGGCAGTCTCTGAACGCGCCGTCTGCGATCTCCGTTATACCGGCGGGAATTTCAACCCGGAAGTTGCTGCCCTTGTAGCGGATCAGTCTTCCGTTTTCCGTTTCAAATTCTGTCATAGCTCTTTCAAGTCCGTGTCTGTCATAAGAATCTTGATTGCCCAGGGGGGAACTGCAGGCGGTTCGCGACCGTTGTCAATAAAAACAAACGCCGTTTCATATTCCGGAGGCATCGGCGGAAATGTGCCGTAACCATCGGTAAAATAGATCATGCCTTTCAGATTCGTGAATTCATGCTGCCGGATCAGGCTTTCAACGTGGAGAAAAACAGGACGAAAGTCGGTCCCTCCGAAGCCCTTCAGCGTCATGCCGGAGATATAGGAATCGAACTCCTCCTGGCTGCATATCTTTTTATCCTCTTCCACTCTCGCGCCGCACTGAATGATGTGGATATTGACTCTGGTAAAAAAATTCTCCGACTGCTTAAGTATATTCCAGGTCTTGGTTATAAATTTTTGTACCGTATCTCCGGCAACCGACTCCGATGTGTCAATGGCAATTACGAATTCCCGGATCCGCTTGATCTCTTTATACTCCAACGGCTCCACAAGGGGCATGTCTTTATAAAGATTCATACCATATGTGTAGAAGATATAGTCAAATTCGTCGTCGTTGATCTGGGTATTTTCGCCTATAACCGCAAATCGCCGCAGGAAACCGGCATAATCAACCTTCTCCCGGTTTACCTCGGCTATTGAGGACATGAAGCCGCCCAGGTTCTCTCCATAGGAGGATGAGCTGGTTTCTATATCGACCTGAATGCGCCGGCTGATCTCCTGCCACTGCTGTTTTATATCCTCCGGTGACAGGGCTCTTTCATCCTTCTGAATGTCCGACGAGGAAGACGGAAGCTCACCGCCTTCATCACCGCTGTCGCGGCGTTCACCGGTATCCTTTCCGCCGGCGCCGTTTATCTCTTCTCCCTCTGTATTATCGGCATTATCCGGAGCGCATTCGGATCCCGAATCCATGTCTCCCGGTCTCGCATCGGCATCGCTGCCATTGCTTCGACTATCGTTCCCATTTTCGCCGGAGGAAAGGAGCTCGGGATTGTGCCATATCTTATGATCATCTGCATAGAAATAAGCCCGTATACGGCTGACCTCCTGAGCCGGCAGATCCTGATCCGACAAGTATCTGTATATTCTTTCCGCGGTAAGCCGCGGAAGCTCTTTTTTCAGTTTATTGATAAGCCAAGTCTGCTTTTCCTGCCTTGTGCAGTAAAGAGCCTTGACGTTAAGTTCATTTATAATGTTTTCAACAGCGATGTCCGTTGCCAGATCCCACAGGTCTGCGTTTATGCCTTTGCCTGTGAACAGATGCATAAAGACACAGTGGAGCGTAACATGCATAAGATCGCGGGCCGGAAGCTCTCTTGCCTCCTTGAAGCAGCGGCAGACGTGTATGGAGTTATAGTAGAGGAATCTGCCATCGGTAGCAATATCACCTGTAATTGTCTCGTCCCCCGGTGCAAGACGAACAAGAGCAGCTTCGAGAAAGCGGAAATGAATCAGCAGCGTGCTGCGTGACATGCGCAGGATCTCGCCGGCAAGCGCTTTCGTTTCGGCCTCCTGCTGCGCACTTTTGTGGTAATCGCTTTTGGCGGAATATCCGTGAGCTTTTTTTATCTGGGCCGTACTTACGTCCCATTCATTCATACCGGGCATTTTAACACCTGCAGTTAAATCCGGAGGTATCCCTCCGATAAAGGGAGGGATACCCGGATATCATCTCATCAGTTTCTTTCCGGAAGAGGAGGCATAGATGCAAACTTTTCGGGCAGATCTTCTCCGCCGAATTCGGTCTTGCCGGTGCGCTTGTTTTCCTGGATATAGCTCCAAAGCTTCTCCGGAGTAATCGGGAGCTGCTTTATGGTAAGGCCGGTAGCATAGTTTATTGCGTTGCCGATTGCCGAGCCCACAGGTGCGGTCGAGCCTTCGCCGGCTTCCTTGGCACCCAACGGTCCTTCCGGATCGTACTCGGAGCAGATGAATATCTTGATATTCGGCATATCAAGGGCTGTGGGGAATCGGTAATCGCGGAAAGAGGGGTTGAGGTGTTTGCCGTTTTTGTCATACAGGCATTCCTCATAGCAGGTAAAGCCATAGCCAAGGAGCACGGAGCCTTCGATCTGGCCTTCAACGGCACGAATGTTCAGAGGTCGGCCGCAGTCGTGGCCGAAAGCAAAGTCTTCCAGTGTCACCTGGCCGGTCTCCATGTCGACGGATACCTGTGCAGCCGAGGCAGAGAAGGAGTATGCGGTAGCATAGTTGCCCACGTTCTTAACATAGATGTCCTTGTCGCCCTCATGCGCAAAGGAGCCCACGCCTGCAACACAGCGGCCGAAATTCTTTTCCTCGTATCCGTACAAGGCTTCGTTATAGGAGATATTCTTTTCGGGGTCACCCTTTATGAATACACGGTGATCCTTCATTGTGATATCCTGCGGCTTGCAGCCCCATTCCTGCGCCCAGTGAGAAAGGAGCTTAAACTTGGCATCGCCAACAGCTCTGCGGCAGGCATTGCCGCCGAGGAAGGTGACGCGGGAGCCGAAGGAACCGGCATCCCAGGGAGTTGTGGTAGTGTCCGACTGCACGCACTTCACCTCGTCCATACGAAGGCCGAGCTCTTCGGCTACGATCATTGTCATAACCGTATCAGATCCCTGACCGATGTCGTTGGCGCCCGTGTATACGACGGCATAGCCTTCCCGGTTCAGTCGGACCATTGTCGTGCTGGAGCAGTAATGAGGAGTTACGAGAACAGGGAAACCGGTACCGGACATAAAGCCTGAGCCGGATATGCCCACTGCACGCCCGCTGCCCTTGGGGAAGCGCCAGCGGTCTTTCCAACCGATATAATCCGATACTGCAACAAGAGTTTCATCAAACTTGCAGCTCGTGAACTCAAGACCTGTAGGACCGGTATAGTACGGTGTGATCTCGTTCTTGCGGCGAAGCTCCAGCGGATCTATACCAAGAGCATTTGCGACTTCGTCCATGTGGATCTCATGTGCAAAGTGGACCTGGCAGGCGGAATAACCGCGCATTGCGCCGGAAGCAGGATGGTTGGTATACGGTCTGCGGGCAACCATGTCGATGTTCTCGACCTTGTAGGGGAAGGTTGCGCATATCAGAGAAAGAGTGTTTGCTGCAATTCCTGAGCCGCCGTATGCACCGCCGTCAAGAACATGCTTGCAGCGCTTGGCAAGAAGCTTTCCTTCCTTTGTGAAGGCAGACTCGATCTCGAAGGAAATGGGATGGCGCGTACGGGTGCATTTGAAGACCTCGTCACGCTTCAAAATGCACTTTACCGGGTGACCGGTCATCTGGGCAAATTTGCAGGAGCACAGTTCATGAGCGAAAACGTCAAGCTTTCCGCCGAATCCGCCGCCCAGCATCGGCTTGATAAGATGAACCTGGCTTTCCGGGACTCCCAGCCCCCAAGCGATCCAGTAACGGCTTACGTATGCACCCTGGGTCGTCGTCCAAATGGTCCACTCGTTGTTTTCATACTTGGCAATTGCACCATGAGGCTCGATTGCTGCATGGACCATTTCCTGCGTCCGGTAGTAATGCTTGTCGGTATAGTCCGCTTCGGCAAATACCTTGTCCGGATCGCCGGCTTTCATGACTGTGAATATGGAAAGGTTGCTGGTTCCGGGATAGTGGATCGCGGGAGCATCCGGCTGCATGGCATAAAAGGGATCCAAAACGGGTTCGAGAGGCTCATACTCAACCTTTACAAGGGAGGCTGCAAGCGTTGCTGCTTCTTCGGTTATCGCGCAGACTGCAGCGACCTCGTCGCCCTCCATACGTACCTTGCGGCGGCAGAGAGGCTCCTTGTCGGCCAGATCCTTAAAGGCTTCCGGGTTGCCAAGATTATGTCCTTCCGGGAAATCGGCGCCGGTCAGGCATCCCTTATATCCGGGGACCTTTTCCGCTTCGGAGAAATCGATGCTTTTGATCAGGGCATGCGCATAGGGTGAATGGACAAGCTTGCAGTACCAGGTCCCGGGAAGATAAATGTCGTCTGTGTATACGGCAGCGCCGGTAACCTTCGCTTCTGCATCAATACGGATGTATGCGTTGCCTTTTCCGGCAAGCTCGTAATCCTCCGGCTTTTTGTACACGCTTTCGATATCGGCGTAGTACTCCTTGGACATAATTGCCATTAACCTTCAGCCTCCTTTGCTTTTTCTGCGGCAAGACGCTTTGCAGCGGCATCAATTGCCTCGACGATTTTCACATATCCGGTGCAGCGGCACAGATTGCCTGCTATACCGTCGCGGATCTCCTGCTCAGTGGGGTTGGGGTTCTCATTGAGAAGAGAAAGAGCAGACATAATCATGCCGGGAGTGCAGAACCCGCACTGCAGCGCCCATTTCTCCATAAACTCCTGCTGTACCGGATGCAGAACGCCGTTCTTTTTTACACCTTCGATGGTCGTGATCTCGTGGCCGTCTGCCTCGACTGCAAGCATAATGCAGGAAGGAACCGCTCTGCCGTCCAAAAGGATCGTGCATGCTCCGCACTCTCCTTCTTCACAGCCGCGTTTTGTGCCGGTAAGATGCATTTCCTTGCGGATAAAGTCAACCATGGTCATATTGACGGGGCATAAAGTTTCGACTTCTTCGCCGTTGAGAATGAATTTAATAATTTTTTTCATCTTTTCAGCCTCCTTATGCCTTCATCGTTTCAATTGCCTTGTTTATCGCGCGCTTTGTATATACGCGGATCATGTCATGGCGGTATTCTGCAGAAGCTCGTATTGCTGTCGTACGGGGATGCATCTCGTTGGAAGCAGTGACGCCGACTTCTTCAAGCAGTTCCTCGGTAAGTTCTTTTCCCTTGATCAGCTCTTCCGCCGCCTTTGCGCGGACGATGGTCTGCTCGCCGCCGGCGACGGCAATTCGACAGTCTTCCACGATCTTTCCGTTCATCCTGACCCATGCAGCGACACCAATGATCGCAAGGTCCATTGCCTTGCGCACAGAGTGCTTGAAGTAGGCCGAACCTTCTCCGCTTTTCAGTTCGGGAACAAAGATCCGGGTTGCCAGCTCGCCCTTGAGCTTGTCGGGAGCAATTTTTTTGAAGCCCGTCCAAAAGTCATCCATAGCCACCCAGCGTTCGCCTTCCGGGCCTTCAATTTTAACCTTTGCGTTCATGGCAAGAAGAATAGAGCCACAGTCGCCCGTGGGGGATGCGTTGCAGATGCTCCCTACCATGGTTCCTTTTCTGCGGACCTGATTGGAGCCGACATAATGGGCCGACTGCGCAACTGCAGGCATTTTGTCAAGCACGACCGGAGAAGATTGAATGTCGAAAAGCTTGGTCTTATAGCCGATGGTAAGCCCCTTTCCTTCCTCGTATTCCAACTCGTCATATCCGGGGATGCACTTGAGATCGATCACCGTCTTCATTCCCTTTGCAACATTTTTGGGAATCTGAAGGATCACGTCCGTTCCACCGGTCATAACAACGCACTCGTTTCCCATCTCTATCATCATTTGGGAAGCTTCGGCGAGGGTCTTTGGTGCGGCATAGTCAAATTCGGGTAATGCCATTTTATATCCTCCTATATAATATTCAGCGGTAAGATAACTGGAAAAACGAAAATTCTTCGATTCTTCAAGCATTCTTTATTTGCCAAAGACATATTAATCGGAGAAGATCCTATATAACAATATGCATAAGCAAACGCAGGTGCAAATGCACCTGCGTTCCAAGCAAATTCTATATTTTTTCACTCCAGCATGTCGCGATGAATTTCAAGCTGCTCCAGTGACCTTATGCAATAAAGACCGTTGATAATCTCTATAAGCCCCATTTCCCGCAGCTCGCGCATTCCCCTCACTGCTGTTGCGCGATTCACACCCATAAATCCGGCAAACATCTGCAGACTCAGACGGCGATTTATGATAACCTTGTTGTCATAGGCAACTCCGTACTTGTTTCCAAATTCCAAAAGAACATTGCAAAGTCTCCAACCGGCACTGTGGATCCGCTGTGCACGGAGCTCGTTCATGGCATCCAGAAACTTGCCGGCAGCGGAAGCGTAAAAAAACTGCCACATCTCCGGATTCCGGTCCAATGTGTCTAAAAGGACCTGTCTTGATATCTGAATTACCTCTGTTGGTACCTCGGCGCGTATATTGACAAAAGCCGGTTTCTTCAGAAGCATGTTTGCTTCCATTACAAAAGAGCCTTTTCCCATGAGAAAATAAATCAGCTCGTTTCCGTTCGGCATCTCCTCATACCCGATAACGGAACCTTTGCGTATCATGGAACAGCTGTCGGGAACCTCGTCGTACCTGTATATAATCTGGCCTTTGCGTATTTCCTTGATTTCTCCTGCCCTCTCCCAGTATTCCATAGACGGCATCCCGGAAGCATGTTCTATAAAGCCATTAAAACGCCCGGTATCCCTGTCAACAATTGTGCTTTCGCAATAGTATTCCGGCAACATGCAATTGCCTCCTTCATCCGAAAGGTTCCCGGCAAAATACGATCTCTGTCTTTCCGCAACATAAAGATCCTTATGAACTAAAGATTATTTAAGTCGATAATGTTTTCTTTGTCAAGACACTCATTCAAAAATTATCGTAAATACAGATCAGATCAAAAATTCATAGGGACAGCGCTAAAAATATAGGAGACGCACGATGTCTCTCCCGTCATCCGGCAATTTCTGTTCCCCCCGATATCATGATTTCCCGATTTTGGATTTTAATCGTATATTTGTCCCGCCTGGAGGAACTTTCTCTTGACAATTTGCGGTTCAGCCCATATGATTTATGGCAAGATCGCAAATGTATATTTTGGGAAGGAGGATCCCGCCATGCCGAAGAAATCAGCCGCCCGTATTGCTTCGCCCGGTTCGGCCTTTAATTTTCTGGACGCCAAGCAGGCCAATCTCTTTGGCTGCAAGCTCCAGCAGCTGCGCAAGAGCCGCAGCCTGACTATGGCCGACGTCTGCGCTCTTCTTGAAAAGCGCGGCATCGTTATTGGCCGCAACACCTACTGCCGCTGGGAGCTGGGGCAGAACGTCCCGGGCGCCTATCAGTTCGCCGCGCTTTGCGACGCCTTTGAGCTGGACGATCCCGTGCAGTACTTTACCGGCCGTTCCCGCCTCAACGAGGAGGGGCTCGCCAGAGTATCGCAGTACAAAGAGGATCTGATCGCTTCCGGCAACTATTCTCCTCTCCCCGAGCCCGGCACAGAAGAGGACTATCCTCTCATCGAGATGCCGGTCTCCCTGCTCTCCGTCTCTGCCGGCACGGGCAACTTTCTGGACAGCGACAACGAGGAATGGGTCTCCTTCCCCGAGTCCTCCGTCCCTCGCGGGGCGGACTTCGGCATTCGCGTCAGCGGTGACTCGATGGAGCCGGTCTATCATGACGGGCAGATCGTCTGGGTGCACCGGTGCGAGGTCCTGCGCCCCGGCGAGGTCGGAGTTTTTCTGTATGACGGCTGCGGCTATCTCAAGCTGTACAGCGAGAAGCCTCCGGAGGACTTGGAGGACGAGCCGGACAGCGAGGGCTTTGCGCGCATGCAGCCGGTGCTCATTTCCTTCAATAAGGCCTATGCCCCGATTCGGATCGGACGGGAATCGAACTTTAGCGTAGTAGGAAAGGTTCTGTGACCGATCGCAGTATAAACCAAAATTACGATATAAGTGAAACCAGGGCAGCCTTCCGGCTGCCCTGGCATTTTATGCCTGACCTTATGTTTAATTTCCCTATTGCGGATTTTTAACATTATATTTGTTCCGTTTTATGGAACTTTCTCTTGACAAATCGTGTTTCAGCCTATATGATCTGTTATAGGATCACGATATCGTTTATTTTGAATCGTTGGACACGAAAAAGGGATCTCTATGGATATAAGAAACAGAAGCAAGGTCTACGTCGCCGTCAGCGCCGAATTCGATGAGAACGGCAGGATCCGGCCTACTTCCCTTGTCTGGGAGAACGGCCGCCGCTACGAGATCGACAAGGTAACGGACATCCGCCCCGCCGCCGCCATGCGCGCCGGAGGCCTGGGAGACCGGTACACGGTCTGGATCAACGGGCGCTCGAGCTATCTTTTCTTTGAGCGCTGCGTCTCCCTGACCGGCAATAACATCGGCCGCTGGTTCGTCGAACGCCGCGGCGCGTAAAGTTAACTATGTTGATAATATTATGTAAAATATATTAAGAAAAAATGGAGCCGCTCCGTTTGAGCGGCTCCGTTGCTGTTTTCTTCGGTATTCCCGGCATACTTCGCCGGATAGAACGCATTATTCCGCCGTGTCCGAGGGGATCTCTGCATAGACGGAGGCATCGAGGCTCACCGTCAGCGGGTCATAGACTCTCGGTGAATCAAGGACCTCATGCGTCTCCGGGTTGATGCCGAACTTCATGGTGTTGCTGTTTTTGCTCTGATACCAGAGCACATCGTTGAAAAGGCTTTTGGCGTCGGAGAAGGCCTGCTCCTGCACCTGTGTGCAGTAGGCCGTCACCAGCGCCTCCGCCGTGTCGCGGTCGGCCTCGGCAGCCTGAGACAGCACCTGAGCCATAGCTTCGATCATATTGGTCTCGGCTTCCTTCCAGTATGCGTGGACCGGAGCTCCATAGACGCGGGTATCTGCCAGGCAAAGGGTGTTGAGGCCCTTGAAGGCATAGTAGGGATAGTTGAGATAGTCAAAATTTCCGGCATCGTCCGCGCTCTGATCGCGCCCATAAGAGGGGCTCGGAGCCGTGCAGAGATTGCTCAGCGGAACGAAGGCGCCGTAAATGGCGGGGCCGATGCTCCCCCAGGTGACACAGGCCATTTCCGCAGGCAGCTCCGGATACACCTGCAGCACATGAACGTTCAGCGCAGTATCCGTTCCGATCACGCGCATGTCGATGCGGCCCGTTTCATCCGGCGAGTACTCCGTGCCCTCATAGCGGTTGCGGAGAAGCTCCATAACATCCTGCAGAGAGACCTTTTCCGCCGGCGTAAAGGTAAGCGGGTAGACCGCCTCCGGGTCGTAATCGCCGCAGCTGCCGGGAGCAAGGATCTCATGCCCGATCCAGGTGCGCATATGGCTGTATTCAAAAAAAACAGTCGAATAGGTCTCCCGGAGGTTGAGCTCGCCGTTTTCGCCATAGACAGCAAAGCCGTTCTCCACCGCCAGAGTCTCCAGCTCCGGAGAGACGATGCTCTCTTCATAATCCGAAAGATATTCCAGGCTGAATTCGTTTCCAAAAACAGCGACCTGATCCGCCGCAAGCTTCACGGCGGCATACTGGTGGCCGGTGTACATCTCTATATACCATGCCTCGTTCTGATCTGCGATCATCGCGATGTTGGTCTCGCTGCTGCCGTAGGTGTCGATCAGGCCGCAGAGCAGCTCCACTGCCTCGCGGGCTGTGGCGCTCTGGCAGATGACAAGGTCGTCCGCCGTAAACTCGGTCAATCCGGTGGCCGGCTCCGGATCGGCAGAGAGGGCTTCGTCCCGCGAGAAGGCCGTGACGGACATCGTCATGATCACGCCGCATTCATTCGTGCAGGCTGCGGCGTCGTGCTCCTGTTTCAGGCCGACAGAGCCGCACTCCGTGAAGGGAGTGGCCGTGTAGCGGTACGTGTGTGCAGGGATCGGGGCGCAGACGCTGGCGGCATTATCCACCGGCATAGTCCGGCCGGGCTCGTTTTCCACGGCCTCCACCACAGTCATATGGCTGGACGCCACGCCGCCTTCATCGTTGGAACGTGCGAGAAGGATCGTGCCGTCCGTGCTGGCCTCAGCGCCGACATAGACCCCTGTGCAGGCAGAGGCCGGCACGGTCAGCCCGACAGCCAGAGCAACCGCCGCCGCAGCGGCAAAGAACTTGCGAAAGATCGATTTCATTCTGCTTCCTCCCAAAAATCAACTGCCTGCATTATAAAAAAACCGGATATATTCGTCAAGCGGAAAACTTCGGGAAGCGCCGCATAAGACGGAGAAATTTATTCGGTCTCGTAACCGACGAGCAGGCAGCCCTGCTCCGCGTAATAGGAACAGAGGCCCCGGTTTTCGGAGACCTTGATCTCGGCCTCCGGGTATTTTTCCCGGATCTTGGCGGACAGCTTCTCTGCGGCCTCCTCGTTGCCGGTGTGCCGCATACGGACCCTCCCGCCGGCATAGCCCTGCTCCTGCATCATAGCCCAGAGATGATGGACCGCAAGAGGGCGGCCCTTGCATTTGTGGACAGGCTCCAGATCGCCGACTGCGCTGGCACGGCCGACGATGCGGATCCCCAACAGCTGTACAGCTTTGGCCAAAGCGGGGTTGACCCGGCCGTTGCGCGCAAAATTCTGGAGAGATTCCAGGATGAAGCCGAGATGCGTCCTCTCGTGATAGCGGCGCAGTTCATTGCAGACCTCGGCGTAAGGAAGCCCCGAACGGACCAGCTCCGCCGCTTTTTCCGCAATGAGCTCCATCTCCGGGCCGGTGCTCAGCGTATCCAGCAGGAAGATCCGGCTGCCCGGATTTTCCTGGCGGTAAATATCCGCGGCGCTGCGGGCAGAAGCGAAGCAGCCGGAGAGCTTGCTTGTGAGCGTGATCACGATAATATCTTCGGCTCCTTCAAACGCGTCCATCCACTGGCCGGGGCCGGGGCAGGCCGTGCCGGTAGGGCCCTTGCAGGCAGCCAGATCCGACATCATGCCGGGAACGTCCAAAGAAGGCGTGTCGATATAATACTGCCCGGCGGCCGTAATCGTCAGGGGGACCGAAGAAAAGGAAACGCCTTCCAGTTCTGCCAGGTTGGCAGAGGAATCGGCGACGATTTTGATAGACATAAAAATACTCCCTGTGCTAATATAATCACCGGCATTACAACTGTAACGCACAGTGTTCCATGCCGGGATTATATACAGCTCAGGGAGCAAAAGGCAAGCGCCAAAGGCTCCGGTGTGACAAAAGGAGGAATTTTGTCCGATGGCGGATTCAGAAAAGAGGAACTGCGAAGGGCTTCAGGAGCACAACCGGGAGACGAACGCTCTGGCGAAAGACTGCCTGAAGGCGGCCATGCTGGAGCTGGCACGAAACCGGGACTATAAAGATATCTCCGTGACGGAGCTGTGCCGGCGGGCCGGCGTTTCCCGAATGGCATTTTACCGGAACTACCGGGTGATCAACGATGTGTATTTTGAGATTGCCGAGGATCTCAACATGGAGATCGTCCGGACGATTGGAAGTCCCTTCCGGGAAAAAACGGATCGCGAGTGGTATGTAAAGGCATTTTGCATGATCATCGAGCATCGGGAGACCATGCGTCTGATGCTGCAGGAAAACTTCCAATATCAGTGGATGAAGACCGTCAACCGTATCGTGACTCACGACGAGAGCTTTCCTGCGGAGCAAAAATATCAGCGTCTGATATGGTGTGGAGGGTTTGAGAATACGGTCTCGTACTGGCTGAGCAACGGCATGAGGGAAAGCCCGGAGGAAATGGCGGATTACTGCATCCGGTATCTTCCGCATCTGGTCAGATAACCGGACGGGACAGACGGCGAAATGCAGAAACGGGAGGCGCCGCATAAGCCGGAGAGCCGATGCGGAAATTATTTTCTGCCGGTAAGCACTGCAGAGCCGGTCAGGCCGATCCACGCCGCTTCGGATCTTCGGATCGGATTTCCATTCGTCGTGTCGATCAGGCGGACATCCTCATAGCCCATGTCCTTCAGCTTCCGGACGAAGGCCTGCATGTCTCCGTACTTCATTTGGGAGAAGATGTCATGGATGGCAAAGGTGCCTCCCTTTTTCAGCACCCGCAGCGTTTCCAGCAGGATCGCCTGCCGGTCGCGGCTGGGAATATTGTGGTAGACATAGTTGCTGCAGACGGCATCAAAGGTCTCGTCCGCGAAGTCCAGCTTCAGGGCATTCCCCGGCGCAAAAGACACATTGCTCACGCCCTCCGCCTCGGCGTTGCGCTCGCAGAGCGGCCTGCTGAAGGATGCGTATTCCTTTCCCCAGCGGTCCACGCCGAGCATTTTCCCCTGCGGATTTCTTTTGGCGCAGGCAATGGTGAGGGCGCCGCTGCCGCAGCCGACGTCCAGACCGATCCCGCCCTCGGGGAGAGTGACGGACTTTGCGACGGTGTCTATGATCTCTTTGGAAAGCTTGCGTGAGCCGTCGTAGGAAAACCGGCTGTGGGCGGCGGCGCACCATGCCGTCACCCCGCCGAGTGCGGCCGCACCGGCGCCCGCCAGCGCTCTCGCTGCGCGAAGCGCCGGGAGCTGCTTGTCCTTCCCTGCTTTCCCTATGCCGAAGGCCGCCAGAGCGAGCGCTGCCGTTCCGGCAGCAAATCCCGCGATCATGCCATTCGGCACCCAGTTCTTATAATCCGGTTTTACCCGCTGCCCGCCCGCGGCGGCAGAGCCGGAGGCAGCTTCCGTCGGCATTGCCATGCATTCCGCGATGGTATCCAAAACCGGCTGCCTCCACGTTTTCTGAAAGAGCCAGCCCTCGTGCTGCATATCGAAGCGGCGGATATCCGGCTCCCGGAAATGGTTCAGGTACCGCTTTTCGTATTTTTTCCCCATTTTCAGGGCATAGATCACATGGACGATCGTCCCGGAGACGCAGATGTCCTTCGGCAGGCGGGTGATGTAATCGGAATAAAACTCCCGGCTGACCGTCCCCGGCTCAAGAGACCGGATGCCGGCAATAAATCCGTCAAGGAATTTGGAGGTCTCGTTATCCTTCTGAGCATCCATGCCGATGAGCCCCAGCCTGCTCTTCAGCTTTTCCGCCTTCTTCTCGTCCCGTATGCTGTTCTCCAGCCAGGTTCCGGCAATCGCGGTTGCGAGCTTTGCCACCAGCTTTCCGCCTTCGTCCAGATCCGAGCCGCCGATAAAGCAGTGATCCACATGCACCCGGCCGCGGACCGCCAGCTGAGCTGCCAGCGTGCCGCCCAGAGAAGAACCGTAAGCGGCGTCCACCCGGCCGTTGTATTTTTCCAGAATATGATCCTCCACCTTTGAGACGATGGTGAGGATATCCGTGAAGTCCGTGCGCTGTGCGGGATCCGTCTCGAAGCCGTCATAGTCCACGCAGATCAGGTGATAACGGGCAGAAAGATCGTCAATGACTTCGGAAAAATTCAGCTCCCAGGTGCAGCCGGTCCCCGGCAGAAGCACCATCGTTTTTTCGTTTTGTGTTCCAAGCTCCGTGAATTGCATGGTGTATCTCCTTCTTTTAAGTTAGTTTTAGCTAACTTCTTTATCTCATTATAGCATTCTTTCCGATAAAATCAATATGATTCATCGATTTTGAGCATAATCTCATAGTGAAAAACAGCGCCTATTTGAAAGAGAAACTCCGATCTTTCCTGTATACTCATAGCAAAGTTCCATCAGACGACAGGAGGGATCGAATATGAGCAGAGCAGGCAATCATTTTCAGGAAAAGTTCATGGCGATGAAGTTTCGCGGCAAGGAGATCTTCAAGCCGCTGAACACCGGGCACATTGACGAGCATGTCTCCTGCGTGCGGGAGTATGTCGCCAACATCTTTTTTTATACCAAAAGATGTCGTCGGCAAAGCTTCTGGGGCCGAAAGCGTTGAGAGAAGTCATGAATCCGGACAATTTTTCCGATCAGGACGCCGCCTATATGAAGGAGTGCATCGGCTCCATGAGCAGCAAAACGATCTGGAGATGTTTTTATTCGGCCAATAATTATAAGCTGACATTGCCGATGCAGGCCCCGGAGGGGAAAGCGATCTACTGGTACGGCGAAGGAGAAAAGAAGGACCGTGCCTGGGACATCAAGTACGTAACAAAGCACATGCCCTGGGCCAAGCTCATAGAGAACAAGGGCGTAGGGCATGCGGAATTTTTCACTTTGTATCCCGACCGTTTTGTAAAACAGCTTGAGGATTATATCGGCTGAAAAAGCTTGCGGGGCTCCGATCCATTCGGAACCCCGCTATTTTTAGTTGTCTCCGTCTCGCGTCCGGGAACTCTTTTCCACAAGATAATGGCTCGTCAGCATGACTCCGATCGTCAGGGCGCAGCCCGCGGTCACATCCGTGGGATAATGGTCGCCCAGGCTGATGCGAGAGAGCATGGTACCCAGGGTCAGAACTGTGGCAAATGCGCAAAAGGCGATGTTCCAGCCTTTTGTCCGCAGCCTTCGGTCAAAATACTGGAGATACAGCAACAGAAAGCTTAGGGCCGCCTGAGAAGCATGGCCCGAGGGGAAGCTGGAGTCCGCCTGAACGGGATAGTGGCAGAACCAGAAGCGGAATTCCGCGTCGGGATCAGTCAGGGAGCAGAACCTCGGGCGGTTGAAAAGCAGCTTTACCGCGGTCTGTCCGAGCACGGCAGCCGTAATGCTGCACAGGGCAATGACGGCAGCCTTGCGAAGCCCTTCTCCGTCTCCCCTCGCCGCGATCCGGCGGTCGATCTTCCCGGACACCGCGATCCAGAGCCCGCAGCCGGCAGCCGCCGGCAGCAAAGCCCGGCGGTTGAGCATGGCAACGCTCAGCAGATTGAAAGAGGTAAAGAGGATAAGCGCACAAAGGCCGACGGCAGAAGAAAGCCGGGGCTTTTTCGCGAGCTTTCCGGTAGAAGCGATCGCATAGCCGAAGAAAATGCCGGCCAGAGAAGTCGGCAGGATCCCCGCGATCTTCATTGTTTCTCCGAATGCATTGGGGCCCGTATAGAGCCTTTTTTCCAGCGGCAGGTCAAGAAAGGTAAATGCCGTCATGGTAACGGCGAAAAACACGGTCAGTACAAGCGCCTGTTTCCGGTTTACGGATCTTAAAGAATTCACATTGCTCAAATTTTTATCCGGATATGCTCCCGCCATAAGCACTCCTGCCTCTTTTCTTCGCGCAATAGGATCATGGAGCGGCGAGTTCCCGTCAGGGATGGCGGCAGATCTTGACGGTGTTCACGCCGTCGGAATAGCGGTAGGCAAACACCTTGGCCAGCCCGCGGAGGAGTCGGATGGAGACCGAGTCATCCTCTCCGGTCGGGTCATACGGCGCTCCCGGATAGGTAACGGTAATGTCCGTCCGCTCGCCCTTTTCATAATACTCCATGCAGTACGTGATCGGCGTTTCCGGCGGAAGGGCCGGCACGAGCGTGCAGAGGCAGAGCTCCTCGGCTGCGGCAATGGCAACATGCGCGTCGCCGCGGGGCACCAGATAACGGCGGCAAAACGCGTCGATCTCGGCTGCGAGATCGGCAAAGCCGAAATTCCCCGCATTTGCCTGATATTCGATCCGGCGCAGCTTCCGGATGAAGGCGCGGGTCAGCTCCTTTTTCGGGCGCTCGAAGATCTCCTCCGGCGTTCCCTCCTCGTAAATGCCGCCCTGCTCCATGAAGAAGACCCGGTTGGATACCGCCCGGGCAAAATTCATCTCGTGGGTCACGATGATCATCGTGAGGCCCTGCCTCTGCAGGGCTCGGATCACGGCGAGCACTTCCCCTACCATCGAAGGGTCGAGGGCACTGGTCGGCTCGTCAAAAAGCAGGACCTCGGGGTCCATCGCCAGGGCGCGCACGATGGCCACGCGCTGCTTCTGTCCGCCGGAGAGCTCGTCCGGATAGGACAGGGCCTTGTCCGCAAGCCCCACGGAGGCAAGCAGATCCATGCCCCGGTCATAGGCCTCCTGCCGCGAGCGTCCGAGCAGCCGGACCTGCGCCGCCATGATGTTTTCGATCACCATCATATGGGAAAACAGATGGAAGCTCTGGAACACCATGCCCATTCTCCGCCGCAGCTTTTCGACGGGATAGCTCTTTGCCGTGATGTCTTCCCCGTCAAACAGGATCTCGCCGGAATCCGGCGTCTCCAGCAGGTTCAGGCAGCGGAGAAGCGTCGATTTTCCGGTCCCGGATGGGCCGATCACGGCGATGACGTCGCCCTTGTGGATCTTCGCGCAGACGTCCCGGAGCGGGGTAAAGTTTCCGTAGCTCTTGCTCAGATGCCGGATCTCGATCATCTCAGGATCACTCCCTTCAAGCGGCGCGTCTTCTTTTTCGGGTCGAGGCGGTTTTGCACCAGCTTCAGCAGGAGCCGCAGCAGCCCCGTCAGCGCAAAGTACAGCAGCGCCACCAGGATCAGCGGCACAAAGGCCTCAAAGGTGCTGCTTCGGATCAGATCCCCCGCCTTGGTCAGATCCACGACCGCGATAAAGCCGGCCACGGAGGTTCCCTTCATTAGGGCGATCATCTCGCCGAACCATCCGGGCAGGATATGCAGCGCACTCTGCGGCAGCACAATGTCCCGGAAGATCTGCGCCCGGGAGAAGCCGAGCGCCGCGGCCGCTTCCCTCTCGCCTCCGCTGACCGAGCGCAGCCCAAGCTCAAAGAGCCCGGAGAGCACGGCCGCCTCCGCCATCCCGAAGCCCAGGATCGCCACGGCCACGCCCGAGATGCGCGACCGGGAAAAAACGACATAGTAAAGGATCAGCAGCACAACGGTGACCGGCAGCCCTTCCAGAAGCGCACAGTAACCCTCCGCCAGATGCCGCAGACGGCCGGAAGACAGGCGGCACAGCAGCGCCCCCAGCACATTGCCCAGCGCAAAGGCGCCCAGCGTAATGATGACCGTCGTGAGCAGGCCCCGCAAAAGCATTTTGTAGCGCTCGCTCTGAAAGAGGCACTTGTTGACGACGCGCGCCATACGCTGCCACGCGCCTTCCGCGCTTTGGCCGGCCGCGCTCCCGCTCCGGACCATGTAGACCAGATCGGCGTTCAGATAGGGCTCGGAATAGCTCATCGCTTCCTTGCGCTCCTCCGAGATGAAGAGATTGCTGGCGATGAGGTCGTACTTTCCGCCGGCCAGCCCCGCCAGGAGCCCGGCGAAGTCGGCCGTTTCAAATACGATCTTCGCGTTCAGCCGCAGCGCCACGATCCGCGCCAGCTCCACGTCCGCCCCGACGAGGCGGTCGTTGTCGTAATAGGTATAGGGCTTGAGCTGGCCGAAGGTCCCGACGTGCAGCGTATATTCCGGTGTCTCCGCCTCTGGGATCTCCCGGTAGGCCGTGGAGGCGTCGTCCAGCCAGCGGTCCATGATCTCTTCCATTTCGCCGTTCGCGTTCATTTCCCGCACGATCCTGTCGACCTTCTCCTGAAAGTCCGGGATCGTGCAGCTATTCGACATGGCGAGCGCCACCTGCTGCGCCTGAAAGACCTCCCCGAGCACAGTGATCCCCTCCGGGTTGGCCTCGAGCGCATTGGACGCCATGATATTGTCCGTGATGTAGACGTCGATCTTCCCCGTGCGCAGTGCCTCGATGCCGTCCACGTCCGCATAAAACGCGGTTTCGGCAGACGGAAACCGCTCCGCGATCTCCTCGTCGATCCCGAGCGACGCATCGTACCCGATCGTGACGCCCGTGCGGTCAATGTCCGCCTCCGACGCGATCGTCACTCCCGCCGAAGCGGAGTCTGCCCACCCGCTGCACCCGAGCACCAGAAGCATCACCAGCAGCGCGGCTGCCATTCTCCTTCTCATATTTTTCGCCTCTCTCACCGTCTTTGCCCTGATTTTATCAAATAGCAAGACCTGCGTCAAGACAGGGCGCGAAAAAGCGGAGCTCCGAATTGGGAGCTCCGCTTGGATTCATTGCTTGGGAAGATTCAGTTCTTTCAGCTCGGCCACCGGAAGCCCGATGCAGCGGGAGACCATCTCCAGAGACAGCCCTTCGCGAAGCATCGCACGGGCGTTGTTGTATTTTTCCTGCTGTATGCCCTGCTGCAGACCCTGCTGCATTCCTTGCTGCATACCCTGAAGTATGCCTTGCTGCATTCCGTTGCCATAGCCGCTGCCATAGCCTCTGCCATAGCCTCGCTCTTCTGCCCGGTCCAGCACATCACACATATTCGTAATTTCTCCTTTCTGCACCTCTTCGGGGAAATCTTCAAAACGATGATCCTTCGTCAGCGCAGCCATCAGCTGCAGCACTTCATTCACATGGCGGATCGTATCCCGGGTCGGAACATAGTCCCGGCTCATCCGCTTCTGCACAAAGTAATCCGCGACGATCCGGAAATCGCTGTGAAAGTTTTTCACCTGCTCCGGAGTCAGCCACGCGATCTCAAAGAGATTCACATGATAATCATTGACATACGGCCGCATTTCCTCCGGAATGCACATGCCCTCCAGCAGGCTCAGCGGCTTGTCCCAGTGCTCTTCTCCGAAATACAGCACCAGGGTCACGACCGGATAGCGCTCCTTCCGATCCTGCAGCAGCTGGGCGCGGTAAGCGGCTCCGTCATAGCCGATCACACGAAACGGCATATCGACGTCGATATCCGTCTGATTCTCCAGACCGTAAAGCGCGATGCGCACATCGCACTTCTTCCAGTATTTGGCAACATCGCGTTCCTGCTCGTGAAGATATCCGTCGATCTTATAGATCGACCGGGCAGTTTCCTGCTCCAGTTCGTCCTCCTTCACAAGCTCTCTGCCCTGGAACAGCAGGCCGTTGACGATATCCGCGAAAACATCATTGTACGCTTCCAGCGTTTTCTCCGTCATATCCTTCTCGCCCACTGCCTCACCTCCGGCTGCACTTTTCTGATTACATTATAAAGATGCTTTTTCCGAAAATCAAGGAGATTCTGTGAACTTTAGACACGTTTGACTTTTTCGCCCAAGTGCGCAGCAAAATTTGTCTTGCTTGCTGCACACCTCATCCGTCATCGGCTTTGCCGCTGACACCTTCTCGATCACTTCCGGTGAATCCGCCTCATCATATTCCAGCAGCTCATAACAGGCGATGTAGAAATAATTGTATGTTGAAATAAACTCAAAGCGGTTTTTCAGCGTTTTATCCAATTTTCAGCATTGAAATTTGTGCAGATTCACGAATTTTCTTTGTGCTCCGTCTTCTGCAGCGCGTCAGCCGAACGAGTTGTAATTTTCGTTGATCAGATTCATGGCCTTATAGAACTTATGGCCATAGACAAAGGGGCCGATGAAAATGAGTGCGCCAAGGACGCCCCAGCCCCAGAAGGTTCCGGCGGAGAAGGTATAGTCGATCCCGCGCCGGGAAAGTTCGTTTCCCATCCGGTTGCACAGCTGATGCGTCCAGACAATGGGAAAGATCCACAGGGTGATCGGGCCGAGCAGAAGGTTGGCCAGGAGGAAATGCATGGTGTGTTTTCCGTCGTGCTTGGACGCCACCTCGTTGATCTCTTCGCTGATGTTGGAATGCACGACCAGCGCATAGATCCCGAGCGTGATGAGGCTGAGGAGGATCGTTTTCAGCAGGCTCCGGTTGGTTCTCAGCTGCCGGGCCGGGGCCATTTCATTTCGGTTATAGGGCACAGAAGGCGCTGCGGGAGCGGTACCTTCCGCTTTGGCTCCGCATTCTTTGCAAAAGCTGTCCGTATCTTGCAGCTGCGCGCCGCAGGAAGAGCAGTATTTCATATGGGTCATTCTCCTTTTGATAAATTTGATCCGCCGGCTTCAGGAATCGTTCATGCAAAGCATGCAGATCCCTGCGACAGGATTTACAAAAAGCAGCGTACAGATCTTAAAGCCGGTACCGATAGGTTCCCCGGATTCCAGCTTTTTGAACGCGCTGACTGTCATCGGAATGCACCAGGCAAGCGGAATGAGCGCCCAGCCGAGAGAGATGCAGCCCAGAATCATAAAGACTTTGATCACAGTCGCAAGCGTTTCGTCCGGCCGCTTCGTACGGGCCGGATAGGAATTGCAGGTGGGATTGAGTGCATATGGATCTGACGTATCGGCAGCCGTCGGAGAGCCACAGCCGGGGCAAAACCTGGCGTCCTCCGGGATGCTGCTGCCGCATTTGGAACAGTACATGATCCGTTCCCTCCTTTTTTATGATGAAAATGATGCGCGTTTTATTTTTCCGCAGCCGTATTCTGCAGCGGTTCCACGCCATATTCTTCCAGATAGCTGTTGATGGAATAAATATCATGGTTTGCATGAAGGATCTGCACAATGAGAAGCGCATCGCGCTGGATCCGGGGATACAGCGCCGAGAACCCGTAAAGCTGCAGCGCCTGCTGGGTCTCGTCCAGATCCAGATGGCTTCCGATGCAGAGGCGGAGGATGATGTCTCGCTGCTTCGTATGCTTCTCTCCGGAGATCAGCTTGTAGCCGTAGCTCTCCGAAATATCCGCCACATTGAAAACTTCCTGCTGCGTCAGTCCTTTTCTTTTGATCGCATTTCGCATATAATAAGCGAAAGGATTCTCATCCGTGATCATGCTGTCCCTGTTTTCCTCAAGGAAGTGATCAATGTCCTTCGGCGATGTTTTCCGCAGGATCGACGTCAAGGTTCCGGTGGTTTTTTCCATGTTATTCCTCTTTTGTTGAAATTGGAGTTGGACTATGAAAGTATCGGAAGAAAATCGGCTCGCATATTATAAAGAACTGGCGCCGCTGCGCTCCGGCGTCACTTTGGTGCAGCACACGGTCTCCGGGCAGATCTTTGTGAAGAAGCGGCTCTCGGTCTTTAATGCGTCCGTGTTTGCCCGGCTGAAGGAGCATCCCGTGGAAGGCATTCCGCGGATCATCGAAGCAATTCCGGTTGGAGAGCAGCTGATCGTCATCGAAGAGTATATCAGCGGCTATACCTTGACGACCTGGATCTCCTCCCACTGGCTGCATGAGGAAACGCAGATCTGCGGCCTGATGCTGCAGCTTTGCCGCATCGTGGAGCGCCTCCACAGGGCCGACCCGGTCATTATCCACCGGGATATCAAGCCTTCGAATGTAATCGTCACCTACGACGGCTCTGTCCGCCTTCTGGATATGAACGCCGCGAAATACTACGACCCGGAGGAGACGCAGGACACACAGCTCATCGGAACGGTCGGCTACGCCGCCCCGGAGCAGTACGGCTTCGGCGCTTCCGGCATGCAGACGGATATCTATTCCATCGGCATTCTCCTGCAGGAAATGCTGCAGTCTGCCGGGCTTGTCTCCTCTGCCCTGTCTCAAATCGCCGAAAAATGCACCCGCCTGGACCCGAAAGACCGCTATCCGGCAATCGGAGAGCTGATCTCCGATCTCGCGGCCTTCTCTGCGCATCCGGAGCCTTCGGCAGCCCGGGCAGAACCCGCATCGTTTCTTCCGCCCGGCTTCCGTACCGGGAATCCGACGCATATGGCGCTCGCCGTCTGCGGATATGCCGTGATCGGGCTGTTCGGCTGCACGTATACCGCTCCGACCGGGGCCGCCTGGATGAATCGGCTTGCCTTTCTCGCCGCTTTTTTCCTCTCGGTCTTTTTTACCTGCAATTATCGGAATTCCTGGCACCTGCTTGGCATCGACCGCGTGAAGAGCCCGATTGGCAAGACGCTTCTGATCTTACTGGCCGATGTTGGGATCGTGGCCGCGTGTCTGTTTCTTCTCATTTTTGTGGAAAGTCGCGGTTAAAACGCTCTTCGGAAATGATTATAGCAAATCGTTGGCGTCTTTGTTACCACTATTCAGGGGGAATTTAAGAAAAAGCGGTCAAATAATACAGGAGCAGCCTGCTTTCGGCTGCTCCTGTATTTGCTTTCTATGCCTGATTTTTTGCCGAGCGTCGGCGGGATCACGGCGTCCCCGCCTCGGGGATCTCCCCGTGCGCAATGAATCCATATCCGGACCCATCGGCAGGCTTTTCAGCTTATTTGAATATCAGAACGGGTAATCAGATCATCCAGATGGGAACAATGTAATTGTCCCTGTCAACGGCGGAAAGCTCCGGCTTCATGCACAGGATGGCGCCTTTCCCTCTCGGCGTTGTCGAGCGGTCAAGAAGGTGGAAAACTCCTGTCAGCTCCGTGCCGGGATTTGCGGTCTTTTTAATTTCGATTGGATTGAGCAGACCGTCATGCTCCAGAACGATATCGATCTCCTTCGCGTCTTTATCGCGATAGTAATACATAAACGGCTCAAGTCCGCTGTTCAGATAAGTCTTGCGGATCTCAGATACAACATAGTTCTCGAGAATCGCACCGTTCATTGCGCCGCTTTCCAGAGTTTCGGGGCTGCTCCATTTGGTCAGGTAGCTGACAAGACCCGTATCATAGAAATACAGCTTCGGAGTTTTGACCAGCCGCTTGAGCATATTGTTGGAATAGGGATGAAGGTAGAAGATGATTCCGAGTGTCTCCAGAATGCCCAGCCAGTCCTTTGCCTGTTTCTGGTTGATATCGGCATCCGACGCGATATCCGAGACATTCAGCATCTGCGAGCACCGGGCAGCCGTGGCCGTGATAAACCGCAAAAATTTCAGTGAATCGATGGAATCCGAGAGTTCCCGGATGTCTCTTTCAATATAAGTGGACAGATAGCTGCTGTAAAAGATCCGGCTGCTGCTGTTCTGACCGCTGACAAGAGCGGGCATGGAACCGCGGAAAATTCTGCCGAAGACGGCTTCCGTATCGGCAGAGGCTCTTCCAATGCCTCTCTCAGCTAAAGCTTCAAGATCGATTTGAAACGGCTTTGCGCTTCCGCCGTATATTTCCGACTGCGACAGCGAGGAAAGTGACACTACCGCCACGCGTCCGGCGAGCGATTCCCGAACCCCCTGCATCAGCTTGAAGATCTGCGAGCCGGTAAGCCAGAAAGCTCCGGGAGTATGGGTCTTGTCCACGTGAATTTTTATGTATGTGAACAGCTCCGGCGCATACTGCACTTCGTCAATCAAGACGGGCGGCTTATGCAGCTGCAGAAACAGTTCCGGATCCGTCTTTGCAAGATTTCTCTCGCTCAGATCGTCCAGTGATACATATCTTCGCTCCGAGCCCTCCATCAGCTTTTGCAGCATGGTGGTTTTGCCGACCTGCCTCGGACCGGTTACCAGAACAACCGGATATTCTTCGGAAACGGCTGTTACCACCTGCTCCAGATGTCTTGTTATATAGTTCATGTCGGTGCCTTCTTTCGGC